>ERZ506791.322-NODE-322-length-27559-cov-15.666194_pt1 | contig 27559 bp, 23 predicted proteins | sample MGYA00513184_ERZ506791 | MGnify/ENA metagenome assembly ERZ506791
AACTCGCGGCAGGAGTGTACCGGCGCGTCGCTTCCCTGTACTCGTGGGGCCCGAGTTTACGGACCCGCTGCAAACTCGCGGCAGAAGTGTACCGACAGCCCGCCCGGCGCCCAGCCCACCCGCGCGCCCCGCCTCTTGGACCAGCCCGCCCGACGCCGTCCGTTCCATGTCTTGTATTTCTCGTCCGCGCGCGCGGGTGGGTGGCACACGCACGCATACCCGCGCTATCATGGGAGCGTCGTGCAACAGTCCAACTACGACGCCTGCCCGGACGCCAGCCCGGCCGCCACGCGGCCGCGTCACGCAAACGCCCGCCGGCGCGCTGGACCCAAACGCTGGAGGCATCACATGCCAGTAACCGCGATTGTCCTCGCTGCCGGCGAGGGAACGCGCATGAAATCGCACCACCCCAAGGTGATGCACAAGGTGCTGGACCGGCCGCTCGCCTGGTGGGTGGTCAACGCGGCGCGCCAGGCCGGGATCGAGCGCATCGTGCTCGTCATCGGCAACGGCGCGCAGGAGGTCCGCTCCTATTTCGCGGACGAGAAGGACGTGGAGTTCGTCGAGCAGACGGAGCGCCTTGGCACCGGGCACGCGGTCCGCGTCGTAAGGGACGCGCTCGGCAGCTTCGACGGGCCCGTCGTCGTGCTCAACGGCGACCTGCCGCTCGTGCGCCCGCAGACCGTCCGCGCGCTCGTGGACCGCACGCGCGAAGACCACGACGCCTGCACGGTCCTCACCATGACCCCGCCGGACGTCGCGGGCTACGGCCGCGTCCTCCTGGACGATTCCGGCCAGGTCCAGGCCATCATCGAGCACAAGGACTGCACGCCGGAGCAGCGCGCCACGCTCCTGGAGTGCAACGCCGGCGCGTACTGCTTCTGCGGCAAGCGCCTTGCCGCCAACATCGACAAGCTCACGAACGACAACGTCCAGGGCGAGTACTACCTCACGGACATGGTGGACATCTACGTGGGCATGGGCGAGCCCGTCACGGCCGTCCACTGCGACGACTACCAGGAGCTTCTGGGCGTGAACGACCGCGTGCAGCTCGCGCAGGTCACCAAGATCATGCAGCGCCGCATCAACGAGGGCCTCATGCGCTCCGGCGTCTCGATGCTCGACCCGGAGCAGGTCTGGGTCGGGCCGGAGGCCACCATCGGCATGGACACCGTCCTTCTCCCCCAGACCATCGTCTGGGGCAAGACCGTCGTGGGCGAGGCCTGCACCATCGGCCCCAACAGCCGCCTGGTCAACGCGACCGTGGGCGACAACTGCACCGTGGACGAGACCGTGATCGTGGACTCCGCCATCGACGACGACGTCAACTGCGGCCCGCGCGCGTACCTGCGCGGCGGCGCCCACTTCCACAAGGGCGCGAAGGCGGGCACGCACGTCGAGATCAAGGGGTCCGAGGTCGGCGAGGGCTCGAAGGTCCCGCACCTCAGCTACATCGGCGACGCGCGCCTGGGCAAGGGCGTCAACATCGGCGGCGGATCCATCACCTGCAACTACGACGGCAAGCACAAGAGCCACACGGAGATCGGCGACCACGTGTTCGTGGGGTCCGACACCATGATGGTCGCACCCGTCACCATTGGCGACAACGCGCTCGTGGGCGCGAGCTCGTGCATAACGAAGGACGTTCCGGCTGGTGCCCTCGCGCTGGAGCGCTCGAAGCAGACCGTGATCGAGGGTTGGGCAGACCGCTATTGGGACCGTCTGGAAAGAGAGGACTAGCACACAATGTACGAGGACCTTTGCAAGCCCCTTAACGTCGAGAAGAACATCCGCCTCTACACGGGGACCGGCAACCCGGAGCTGGCGCAGCGCATCGCGAACGTGCTTCACCTCGAGCTTTCCGGCCTCATGATCACGAAGTTCGCCAACGGCGAGATCTACGCCCGCTTCGAGGAGACCGTGCGCGGCTGCGAGGTGTTCTTCGTGCAGTCCATCGCCGGCAAGAACGTGAACGACCTGCTGATGGAGACCCTCATCGTGGCCGACGCCGCCACGCGCGCCTCCGCGGCCAGCTTCACGGCGGTCATCCCCCACTACGGCTACGCCCGCCAGGACCGCAAGGCGGCGTCGCGCGAGCCCATCACCGCGCGCCTGGTGGCGAACCTGCTCGAGGCCGCCGGCGTGGACCGCGTCATCACGCTCGACCTGCACTCCAACCAGATCCAGGGCTTCTTCGACATCCCGGTCACGCACCTCACCGCGCTGTACCAGTTTGGCGACTACTTCAAGGCCAAGAACTTCGACCTCAACAACACCGTGGTCGTGAGCCCGGACATGGGCCGCGCCAAGGTCGCGAAGAAGCTGTCCGACTACCTGGGCTGCGAGGTCGCCATCGCCCACAAGAGCCGACCGAAGCACAACGCGGCCGAGGTCATGGGCATCATCGGCAACATCAAGGGCAAGACCTGCATCGTGAACGACGACATGATCGACACGGGCGGCACCCTGGTGGGCTCCATCCACAAGCTGAAGGAGATGGGCGCCGGCGACATCTACATCAGCGCCACGCACGGCATCTTCAGCAAGCAGGCCATCCAGCTGCTCGAGGATGCGCCCATCGAGGAGTGCGTCGTGACGGACTCCATCCCCTGCGCCGTCGCCAACACCGAGGGCTCGAAGATCAAGCAGATCTCTGTCGCCAAGGAGCTGGCAGACGCCATCTTCGCGGTGTACGCGAACTTCTCGGTCAGCGGCCTCGCCGGCGGCAACTCCGAGATGTAGCGTCCCTCGCGCGCGGCACCCCCTCGCCCCCGCGCGCGCCCGCATAACCTCCCCGGGCGCGCGCGGGCTTGTCTCGAAGCCCCGTCCGCGGGGCGAGAAGAACCCCCGGCCCACACGGCAGCCCCCTCGGCACCGCGCGGGCCTTATGCTAGGGAGCGTGCGCCTGCCCGCGGGCGCACGCTCTTCTCGCCACGCCCCGAAGGGAGGGGTCGCCTTGGCCGGCCTCGTCGCACTGCTTACGCTCTACGCAACCATGATCGGCCTCCTTGGCCTCGTCGTGTGGGTACTGCTGGTAATCGCGCGGTGGAAGATGTTCCAGAAGGCCGGGGAGGCCGGGTGGAAGTCGATCATCCCCGTGTACTCCACCTACGTCTCGTTCAAGATCTGCTGGGGCACGGCGCCGTTCTGGGCGCTCGTTGCGATGGCGACGTTCGCGGGGGCGTTCGCCGGCAACGGCACCCCGGCCGACTACCCCATGCTCGGCGTGCTGGTGGCGCTTCTGTACTGCGCCATCGCGGTGGTGGGGCTCGTGATGCTGTACAAGACGTCACTCGCGTTTGGGCACGGCATCGGCATGGCGCTCGCGCTGCTGTTCTTCCCCAACGTGGCCACGCTCGTGCTGGGCTTTGGCTCGTCCAGGTACGTGGGGCCGCAGGCGTAGGGGTGCCCTCGGGCCGCTTGAGCTTGCGCCGTTTAGGGAAAAAAGGAAAAATTAGGAAAAAGGAAAGGGCCACCCCGCGGGCGCTGGCGCACCGTATCTGGCTGACCACCTTAGGAAGATCAACGGCTAGACGGAGGAACCATGCCCCAGCAGGCACGACCAAAGGACATCCGCATCATCTGCGGGCTGGGAAACCCCGGGCCCGAGTACGCGAGCACGCGCCACAACGCGGGCTTCGCCACGGTTGACGCACTCGCAGAGCGCCACGGCGCACGCTACTGGAAGAGCGAGGCGGGCTGCATGGTGGCGCGCTGCACCATGCGGGCGCCGGAGGGTACGCGCGAGGTGCTGCTTGCCAAGCCGCAGGACTACATGAACACGAGCGGAGGCCCGCTCTCTAAGCTGCTGCGTCAGGAGAAGGCGTCCGCGCAGGAAGTGCTCGTGGTGCACGACGAGGTTGACCTCGCGGCCGGCACCGTGAACGTGAAGTTTGGCGGCGGCCTGAACGCGCACAACGGGCTGCGCTCCATCGCAAACAAGCTCGGCACGCGCGACTTTGCGCGCCTGCGCTTTGGCATCGGGCGCCCGCCCGGAAAGATGCAGGTGGCAGACTACGTGCTCCGCACGCTCAAAGGCAGCTACCTGCAAGAGTTCGAGCTCGAGGCGCAAGACGCCGCCACGCTTGCAGAGCTCGTGATCGAGCGCGGCGTTCAGGCCGCCATCGACCGGTAGCCCGCACGCACCGAAGGCACCGCCGGAAGGCACGGTTCCCAGGCGCCGGCAATCGGCGCCGGCCATCAGCCGACCTATAACAACATAATTGGTCCCCACTCAGGCACATTGATCTTCTCGCCCGCAACGTCGGGGTATACTGAGCACGTTGTACCGACGCGGCGGGCACCGTCCGCCGCGGTCGAGGACAGGAGCTTCAGGAGAGGAGTTCGTTAATGTACAAGATCCTCGAAAAGACGCAGTTCTCCGAGAAGGTGTTCAAGTTCCGCATCGAGGCGCCCGAGCTGGCCAAGCACGCGCACGCCGGCCAGTTCCTCATGGTCCGCGCCAATGAGTGCAGCGAGCGCGTGCCGTTCACCTTCGCGGACTGGAACCCCGAGGAGGGCTGGATCGAGTTCATCTTCATGGTCATCGGCAAGACGACCAAGATGCTCTCCACCTACGAGGCCGGCGACACGCTTGAGGACGTCACGGGCCCGCTGGGCCGCCCGACCGACATGAGCGGCGAGGGCACGTGGTGCGTCATCGGAGGCGGCGTCGGCCTGGCCATCGCCTACCCCGTCGCGCGCCAGCTCGTGGCGACCGGCCACGAAGTCCACGCGATCATGGGCGCCCGCACCAAGGACCTGCTGCTGCTTGAGGAGCAGTTCCGCGAGCTGCTGCCCGAGGACCACATCCACATCACCACGGACGACGGCTCCTACGGCGAGAAGGGCGTGGTCACGGCCCCGCTGGAGCGCCTGCTCGAGGCAAAGGCCGTCGACCAGGTGTTCTGCGTCGGCCCCGTCCCGATGATGAAGTTCTCCACCCTGACCGCCCAGAAGTTCGGCACGCCCATCACCGCGTCGCTCAACCCCATCATGGTCGACGGCACGGGCATGTGCGGCTGCTGCCGCGTCGAGGTTGGCGGCGAGACGAAGTTCGCCTGCGTCGACGGCCCGGACTTCGACGCCACGAAGGTCGACTGGAACGACCTGCGCGCGCGTCAGGCTGCATACCGTACCGAGGAGGGCCAGGCCCTCAAGGCCTATGAGGAGGCGAACTGCGCATGCCAGAGGTAAACGGTCGCTGGGTCGCGGACATGAAGGCTCCGCGCACACCCGATAACGAGGAGCCCGCCGCCGAGCGCGCCCATGACTTCCGTCCCGTCGACAAGGGATTCACCGAGGAGATGGCCGTGGCCGAGGCCGCGCGCTGCATGAGGTGCAAGAAGCCCCTCTGCGTGCAGGGCTGCCCCGTCAACATCAACATCCCCGCGTTCATCGAGAAGATCTACGAGCACAAGTTCGGCGAGGGCCTCGACATCATCCACGAGCAGTCCATGCTGCCCGCCATCTGCGGCCGCGTCTGCCCGCAGGAGACCCAGTGCGAGGGCAAGTGCATCCGCGGCGTCAAGAGCGAGCCCGTCGCCATCGGCCAGCTGGAGCGCTTCCTGGGCGACCAGCCGGAGCTTGCCAGCAAGCCCAAGATGAAGCCCGCCAACGGCAAGAAGGTCGCCGTCATCGGCTCCGGCCCGTCCGGCATCACCTGCGCCGGAGAGCTGGCCCGCAACGGCTTCGACGTCACCGTGTTCGAGGCGTTCTTCACCGGCGGCGGCGTGCTGGTATACGGCATCCCCGAGTTCCGTCTGCCGAAGACCGTCGTCAAGCGCGAGATCGACGGCCTCAAGGAGCTGGGCGTCAAGTTCGAGTACAACTCCGTCATGGGCAACCTCGCCGATTCCGCGGAGCTTCTGGGCGAGAAGGGCTTCGATGCCATCTACGTGGCAACCGGCGCCGGACTCCCCAAGCTCCTGAACATCCCCGGCGAGAACCTGCCGAACGTGTTCTTCGCGAACGAGTACCTTACCCGCGTGAACCTGATGAAGGCGAACAAGTTCCCCGAGTACGACACCCCCACCAAGCACGGCAAGCACGTCGTGGTCTTTGGCGGCGGCAACGTGGCCATGGACTCCGTCCGCACCGCGCTGCGCCTGGGCGCCGAGGAGGTCACCCTGTGCTACCGCCGCACCGAGGCCGAGATGCCCGCGCGTCGCGCCGAGGTCCTGCACGCCAAGGCAGAGGGTGTGAAGATCCACGAGCTGGTCTCGCCGCTTGAGTTCATCGCCGGCGAGGACGGCGCCGTGCGCGCCGTCAAGGTGCAGGACATGGAGCTGGGCGAGCCGGACGCCTCCGGACGCCGTCGCCCCGTGCCCATCGAGGGCGCCATCGAGGAGATTCCCTGCGACGTCGCGATTTCCGCCATCGGAACCAACGCGAACCCGTTTGCCGCGAAGATCGGCGGCATGGAGCTTAACAAGTGGGGCTACATCGTTGCGGACGAGGAGACCGGCCGCACCTCCAACCCCAAGATCTGGGCTGGCGGCGACATCGTGACCGGTGCCGCGACCGTCATCCTGGCCATGGGCGCCGGCAAGAAGGCCGCCGCGGACATGACCAAGGTGCTTTTGGGCGAGGACGGCGAGTAGCCGCACGCCCGCGATTGCATCCGTCTGAAGCCGAGCCCCGACCGCAACGCGCGGCCGGGGCTCTTCTCGTCTGCAGCGCGGGCGCAAACTGCGAACGCCGCACGTGGCCGCAACTCAACGCGCACGGGAACAGGAAGGCGAAAGAGATGACCGTGAAACGTATGGCCTATACTTAAGATAGTGCGCGGCGCACTGCGCCGCCCCCATAGCGACAAGGCGGAAACGATGGACCTGAGACAGAACGTCATCGAGAGCATCCGAACCCTCGCCAAGCGAAACGGGGTGTGCGAGGTCATACTCTTTGGATCTCGCGCGCGTGGCGATAATTCTGCGAGAAGCGACATCGACCTTGCAGCATCCGGCGGAGATGTCTCGAAGTTCGCCCTAGACGTCGACGAGGAGACGCCCACCCTGCTTTCGTACGACGTCGTCGATCTCGATCGGCCCGTAAGGCAAGGGCTGATCCAAGACATTCGTCACGATGGGGTGATCCTCTTTGAGCAATAGGAAACTTGAGAACTTCTCAAAATCGTTAAGGAACCTCGAAAATTCTACCTCCTACCAACCCCCATTCGATGTCGTTACCGAAGCGGGACTGGTATCGCTTTTCCAAATCTGTATGGAGCAGTCTTGGAAGGCCATGAAGTACACGCTCGGTCAGCATGGCTTTTCGGAGGCGCAGACCGAGTCGCCCCGAAAGGTTGTCAAGTGCGCCTATGCCGCCGGGATGATCAACGACGAGGAAGGCTGGCTCGACGCGCTGGAGTCACGCAACCTGATGAGCCACGCATATGACGACTCGGTCGCACTTTCCATCATCAGCAAGACGCGCGAGAAGTACATTTCCATCTTCCAGGAGCTCGAACGCGAGTTGAGGGAGAACTGGTCGCTCGAGGAATAGGCCGCAGGGGGGCACCACGCCCCGGGTACACTCCTGCCGCGAGTTTGCAGGGGTCCGTAAACTCGGGCCTCGTGAGTACGCTGGCGATGGGCGTCGGTACACGTTGACGCCGAGTTTGCAGGGGTCTCGTAAACTGGGGGCAGAAGTGTACCGGGCACGCCCCGCCGGTACACGTGGGGCAGAAACGCGCGGGACCCCGCAAACTCGCGGCCGACGTGTGCCATAAGAATTCCAACCATGGCAGGAACCCGCCCATGTGTACCGGAAAATGCAAACTCGGGCCAGACGTGTACCATGAGAGATTAGTCTAATCCCACATAACACGAGGTAGATGAGCTGCGCGATCAAAGTCTTGACGAACGGCCCGGTACACGTCTCGAAGTTCCTGACATGGTTCAACTTTCGATGGCACTCGTCTGGCCCGAGTTCGCGGCTTCCTGCCAAAAGCGCGCCCATGTGTACCGGCCCGGTACACATGGGCCGCGAGTTTGCACGCCCCCTGCAAACTGGGCCGTGAAGTGCACCCGGCCCGGTACACGTCTGCCGCGAGCTTGCACGGACCCGCGAAACTCGGCCTCGACGTGTACGGGCGTGTCGACTCGGGGCTCATCTGTACCGACGACCGGGGTGCGACGGCAGTCGCAATCGGATGTCGCATGAGTGGGATGCCGTCTTTCCAGGGCATTGGCCGGTGGGTTGGACTGGCGGTCCAATTCGCAAAAAGTTAGCAAATTGGGTTTACAAAGTTAACCTGTGTATACTATTCTTCACTAGGTAAGTTCACTGCGGATAACAATTGGAGATGGGGCTATGGAGGGCGTCATGGGGTATCGACGCGTGGCCGGCGCGAGCTCTGCCGCGTCGAAGTTGAGGTCTGGTTCCCAGCTGCCGCTCGCGATGGTGGGCGAGGGGCAGACGGTGGCGGTCGCGCGCGTACGTGGCGCGCAGGACCTGCGTCAGCACATGTCCGAGATGGGCTTCGTGCAGGGGGCAGAGGTAAAGGTGGTCTCGCGCGTCAACGGCGACGTGGTCGTGAGCGTCAAGGGCGCGACGCTCGCGCTGAACCGCGACATGGCGATGAGGATCGTGACCTGCTAGGGAAGACCGCGGAAGGCAGCCTGCCAAAGGTGGCGCGACACCATGACAACGCGACGTCACGTGCGCAGACCGAGGGCGCCGGGGCGCGACGCAACTTGGCAAAACGATACGGAGGGGAAGAGCATGGCAACTTTGAGGGACGTGAAGGTGGGGCAGGAGTGCACCGTCGAGAGGCTCACCGGCGCGGGCGCGGTCAAGCGCCGCATCATGGACATGGGAGTGACGAAGAACACGCGGGTCCTGGTGCACAAGGTGGCGCCGCTGGGAGACCCCATCGAGGTCACGGTCCGCGGGTACGAGCTGACGCTTCGCAAGGACGAGGCGCAGTGCATCGAGGTCGCGGACATCGTCACGGCATAGCTCCATCGCATTTTTTTGCACACGAAGTTAAGTAAGGCTAACTATAGCGGCGGAGCGGCGAGAAGGCCACGTAGGCGGCCACGGCGCATCCACGCGAACGACAGCAGGGAAGGCACATGGCAGAAACGACGTACATTGCGCTCGCAGGCAACCCAAACTGCGGCAAGACGACGCTCTTTAACGAGCTGACCGGATCAAACGGCTACGTGGGCAACTGGCCCGGCGTCACGGTCGAGAAGAAGCAGGCCCCGTGGAAGAAGGACCGGGACGTTGAGCTCGTGGACCTTCCGGGCATCTACTCGCTCTCCCCATACTCGCCTGAGGAGGTCGTGTCTCGCGACTTCCTCGTGAACGACAGGCCGGACGCCGTGGTCGACCTCATCGACGTCACGAACCTTGAGCGTAACCTCTACCTCACCACGCAGGTGCTGGAGGCCGGTCGTCCAGTGGTCGTCGGCCTCAACATGTGCGACCTGCTGAAGGAGCGCGGCGACGCCATCGACGCGAAGAAGCTCTCCTCCATGCTCGGCGTGCCCGTCGTCGAGGTCTCGGCGCTGCGCAACAGGAACCTTGACAAGCTCATGCAGCAGGCCGTGGACGCGGCCAGGGACGGGGTCGCGACCAAGGGCGTCAGGTGCTTCTCGCCCGAGGTGGAGTCCGCCCTGCAGAGGGTGCAGGCCATCGTGGGCGACGCCGCGCCCGCAGACCTTGCCCGCTGGTACGCGATCAAGGTGTTCGAGCGTGACGCGGACGCGATCGAGCCGCTGGCACTCTCTAAGGCGCAGCTCGACGCGGCGGAGGAGGTCATCGCGGCGGTCGAGAAGAGCCGCGACGACGACGCCGAGTCCATCGTCACGGGCGAGCGCTACGACTGGATCGCGACCGTTATGGACGCGTGCGTGAAGAAGGCCCCGAAGCGGCTCACGACCTCGCAAAAGATCGATCGCGTCGTGACGAACCGCGTGCTGGGCCTTCCCATCTTCGCGGCCGTTATGATCGCCGTGTACTGGGTGGCGCTCGTGGCGGTGGGCACCCCCGCGACTGACTGGGTGAACGACAACCTGTTCTCGGACGGCTTCTTCGTGAACTCTGCCTCGCAGCAGAAGTACGACGCCGACACGGCAGCCTATGAGGACGGCCACTACGCGGACAAGATCGACGGCTTCCTGGCGGCGGCGGACGAGAAGGGCATAGATACCTCGGCCGCGAGCAAGGCCCTGGCCGCGGACACGCGCAGCGCCGCGGACGAGCGCGCCATCAAGGCGTTCGAGGCGGAGGCGGCAGGCGTCGTCGCGCGGGACGTGCCGCAGTACGACGGCGACGGCAACCTCACCCACGACGGCGGCGAGGTCGTGACGAAGCTCGACGCCAACGGCAACGCGGTCCTCTCGTCCGGGCAGAAGCTCGACGTCATCAAGACCGTCACCCTGGCCGACTTCAAGAGGGCCGTCAACGCGCAGGAGCCCGACCCGCACGACTACGCCGGCTTCGTGGACTCCGTGCCAAGCGCCGTCACCGGCTGGCTGCAGGGCGCCGGCGCGTCCGACGCGGTGGTGTCGCTCGTGGTCGACGGCGTCATCGGCGGCGTGGGCTCCGTACTCGGCTTCATCCCGCAGATCTTCGTGCTGTTCGTGCTGCTGTGCTTCCTGGAGGACTGCGGCTACATGAGCCGCGTCGCGTTCGTGATGGACCGCGTGTTCCGTCGCTTCGGGCTCTCCGGCAAGTCGTTCATCCCCATGATCGTCTCCTCCGGCTGCGGCGTCCCCGGCGTGCTCGCCACCAAGACGATCGAGAACGAGCGCGACCGCCGCATGACGGCCATGCTCACCACCATGATCCCGTGCTCTGCCAAGCTGCCGATCATCTCGCTCGTGATGGGCGTCCTCATCGGCGCGGACAACGGCGCGTGGTGGGTCGCCCCCATGTTCTACTTCCTCGGCATCGTCGCCATCGTGGTCTCGGCCGTCATGCTCAAGAAGACCAAGCCGTTCCAGGGCGAGCCCATGCCGTTCGTGATGGAGCTTCCCGACTACCACTTCCCCAGCATCCGCTCGTGGGCGCTGCACGTGTGGGAGCGCGTCGCCTCCTACGTCAGGAAGGCCGGCACCATCATCTTCGCGGCCGCGGTCGCCATCTGGTTCCTCTCCAACTTCGGCATCGCCGGCTGGAAGGGCGGCGACGGCTCCTTCGGCTTCCTGCAGGGCATGGCCGGCGCGCCTGACACCTATATGGATTACTCCATCCTCGCCGGCGTCGGCGGTGCGCTGAGCTTCGTCTTCATGCCCCTCGGCTTCGGCAACTGGCAGGCGACGGCCTCCACGATCTCCGCGCTCATCGCAAAGGAGAACCTCGTCTCCACGTTCGGCGTCCTGTACGGCCTCGGCAACGCAACGGAGAACTCCGTCTCCATGTGGCAGGGCTTCGCCGGCATGTTCACCGTCGCGGGCACGCTCCACGTGGGCGCCATGTGCGCGTTCGTCGCGTTCAACATGCTGTGCGCCCCGTGCTTCGCCGCCATGGGCACCATCCGCAGGCAGATGGATGACCCCAAGTGGTTCTGGTTCGCCATCGGCTACGAGTGCGGCTTCGGCTGGGTCGTGGGACTCCTCATCAACCAGCTGTACGAGCTCGTCGTCTTCGGCAGCTTCGGGTTCTGGACCGTCGTGGCGTTCGCGCTGCTCGCGGCCATCCTCTTCCAGCTCTTCCGTCCCATGCCCAAGTGGGACGAGAAGGACGACCACATCCTCCAGAGCCTCTCGGAGGAGCCGGTCGCATAGCAGGGTTCGACCCCCGCGGCCCGCAGGCGGTCTCGCCCCGACCCCCAACGGGGCGGGACCGCAGGGTCGCCCGGCAACGGACGCAGGCTCTTCTCGCCACCGAAAGGGGTGATCACATGGATGTTGGCTCGATGGCCGCCGCCGTACTCCTCTCCGCGGCCGTGGCCGGATCCTGCGTCGAGGTGCGGCACGCGTGCAGGGGGAAGTCTTTCTAGCTGCGGCGAAGGTCGCGCTTGCAGAGCCGGGTGGCTACCTCGCCGCCCGGCTCTTCTTCTGGCACGCGGGGCAGACGCCCGCAAACACCGTGTTCGCGCGGACGTCGGCATAGCCCCACGTGCGCTCCACCTGGCGCCGCGCGTCCTCCACGTCCGGCGCCGGCACGTCCGTTACGCTGCCGCACTCCGTGCACACCAGGTGCGCGTGGCAATCGCTCCTTCGGTCGAAGCGCTCGCCGCCGGACACCTTGACGGATATGATGTCGCCCGACTCCACCAGGACGTGCAGGTTGCGGTAGACCGTGCCGCGGCTCACGTGCCCGTCCTTCTCGCGCACGCGAAGGTACACCTCGTCCGCGGTGGGGTGGTCGTCCAGCTCCCGCACCGCGTCGAGCACCAGCTGGCGCTGGCGTGTGTTGCGTCTCTCCATGGGACCTCCCCTCTGCGCCGCCTTTTCGTGCGTCACCCGTCGTGCAATGCGTCGAGTGCGCTCCCATGCAGATTATATCCTATATTATTAGGACAATGTATTGCTAACATCATTTGGCGCAGGGTAGAATCTGTGCCGGCAACCACTCGGCGGGCCCGATGCCCGCTGGCATCGAACTGTATACACAAAAGAGAGGGGAGGTCCCCTTGGACGCATCCGTCACACGTACGATAATAGGCCTTGCGATACCGCTCGCGGGCACCACGGCCGGCGCGGCCATGGTCTTCCTCATGCGCGGCCGGCTCAACCACGCCGTCGACCGCGCGCTCACGGGGTTTGCCGCCGGCGTGATGGTCGCGGCATCCGTCTGGAGCCTCATCGTCCCGGCGATAGAGGAGTCATCCGCCATGGGGCGCCTGGCCTGGGTCCCGGCGTTCGTGGGCTTCTGGCTGGGAATCCTGTTCCTGCTGCTGCTGGACAGCCTGCTGCCCCACCTCCACCTGGGCGAGAAGGACACGCGTCCCGAGGGCCTGAGGTCAAACCTCCAGCGCAAGACGCTCATGCTCCTGGCCGTGACCATCCACAACATTCCCGAGGGCATGGCCGTGGGAGTGGTGTACGCGGGCCTGCTCTCCGGTGGCACGGGGCTCACGGCGGCCGGCGCCCTCGCGCTGTCCGTGGGCATCGCGATCCAGAACTTCCCAGAGGGAGCGATCATATCCATGCCGCTTCGCGCGGAGGGGTCAAGCCGCACGCGCGCGTTTCTCGGCGGCTTCCTTTCCGGCGTGGTGGAGCCCGTGGGCGCCGTCCTCACCATCCTGGCCGCGCGCCAGCTGGTGCCGCTCATGCCGTACCTGTTGAGCTTCGCCGCCGGCGCCATGGTCTACGTGGTGGTAGAGGAGCTCATCCCCGAGATGAGCGAGGGGGAGCACTCCAACGTGGGCGTGCTCGCGTTCGCGCTCGGCTTCACGCTCATGATGGCGCTCGACGTGGGCCTGGGCTAGGACTGCCGGCGCGCTCGGTAGCGGTCCACGCGCACGAAACCGCGGTCGCACAAGAAGGGCCCCGCGCGCACCGGTGTGCGACGCGGGGCCCCGTCATGCCATGTGGGGTGTGGCTACTTCTTGGCCTTGCCCTGGTTGGCGACGGCGTTGATCTTCTTCTCGATCGTCTCGGGGTCGCCGATGTAGTGCTTGTCGATGATGTTCCAGTCCTTGTCGAAGGTGTAGGAGCAGGGGACGCCGGTGGGGATGTTGACCTTCAGGATCTCCTCCGGGGTCAGGTGCTCAAGCTGCATCACCAGGGCGCGCAGGCTGTTGCCGTGTGCGGCGATGAGCACGCGCTTGCCGGCCTCCATCTGCGGCTTGATCTCCTTCTCGAAGTACGGCCACGCGCGGGCGATGGTGTCCTTCAGGCACTCGGTGTACGGCAGGTCCTCCTGCGGCACGTCGCGGAACTGGTCCTGGATGTGCGGGTCGCGGGGGTCGCCGGGCTTTAGCGCGGGCGGCTGCACGTCAAAGGAGCGACGCCAGATGAGGACCTGCTCCTCGCCGTGCTCCGCGGCGGCGTCGGCCTTGTTCAGACCCTGCAGCGCGCCGTAGTGGCGCTCGTTCAGGCGCCACGTCTTGTGGACGGGCAGCCACGCGCGGTCCAGCTGGTCCAGAACGATGTTCAGGGTGTGGATGGCGCGCTTCAAAAGCGACGTGTAGCAGACGTCGAAGTCATAGCCCTGCTCCTTGAGGGCCTTGCCGCCCGCGGTGGCCTCCGCGCGGCCGGTGTCCGTCAGGTCGACGTCGGTCCAACCGGTGAAGAGGTTCTTCAGGTTCCACTCGGACTCACCGTGACGGATGATGACGAGCTTCATCGTGTCTTCTGCCATGCCAGTTCCTTTCCGTAGAAACGCCTGCATACCACACAAACAAACTGTCCCTATTCTACGGCAGGTGCGTGCGTCGCATGTGGAGGAACTTGCCCGCGCGCCCGTCCGTGCCAACTTGACGGCGAATCGTGGCCAATTCGCCCCGCGGCGCCGTGCGTCCGCCCTGTCCGGCACGCGCACGGTCGCTCTCCGGCATCCGCGTGCCGGGCGAGAAGGACGCGGCGCATTAGTCCGCGGCGTCCACGTCCAGCGTGACGCTCACGCTGTAGTCGGGGTAGGCCGCCTGAACCTCGCCCACGATCTGGCGGTAGGTGGCCTGGCGGTCGAAGAGGGCGAAGTCCGGGATCACATCGAAGTCTAGCAGGCGGTTCTTCTCGTCCACGTGGAAGCCGTGCATCTGGATGACGCCGTCGTGTGCCATGACCATGCGCGTTACCTCGGAGCGCATGCGCATGGCAACGTCGTCGGAGGTGTTGCGCAAGTAGATGCCCACGGCGGCCAGGATGACCCTGCCGTTCGTGCCCGCATACACGGCGTGCTGGATGCGGCGGGTCATCTCGTCTATGCAGTCCGCGCGCAGGGTGTCCGCGACCTCCGTGTGGACGGAGCCGACGAGCTGCTCGGGGCCATAGGAGTGAAGCACCAGGTCATACACGCCGTTTGCGTCTGGGTCCGCGCTGACTATGCGGCGCACCTCCTGCGCGAGGTCCGCGTCCGCGCGCTCGCCCGTCGCCTTCACGTGGCGTCCCAGGACGAGCTTCACGACGACGGCCGCGGCGATGATCACGAGCGACGTGGGCGTGTAGCTGGGCGTCTGCGGGGACACGATGCCCTTGACGGACTCGATGAGCGAAGAGACGCCTGCGTACAGCACGACGATCGATATGACGGTGGCCGAGAGGTACTCCACGCGACCGTAGCCGAGCGGGTGGTTCCTGTCCGGCGCCTTGCCGGCGAGCTTCGTGCCCACGATGGTGATGACGGAGCTCATGGCGTCGGACGGGTTGTTCACGGCGTCCATCGTGACGGCGATGGAGTGGGTCAGCATGCCCACGACCGCCTTGAAGGCGGCGAGAAGGACGTTCGCCCCGATGCCGAGGACGCTCGTCCTCACGATGGTGGCCTCGCGGCTGCGGGCGCCTGGGTCCGCGCCCGCAGCCGTGGCCACCGGGGCCGCGTCCTTCTCGCCCGTGGGCGCCTGCGTCTGATGCTCGTCGTCGCGTGTTGACGTGATGTCTGACCCCTCTTCCATGCTCTGCGTACCTGCGACAAGGGCGTGCCGGCAGGTGCGGGCTTCCGCGGCCTGCCGGCACGTGCGTACATGCATTGTGGCCCTTCCGGGGCGGCGCCGCAACGCGGCGGCCGGGCTACAGCTGCCGGGCCACGGCCTTCTCGACCTCGGCCATGTCGACCGTCGGCTCGAAGCGCTCCACGAGGTTGCCCTCGCGGTCCACCAGGAACTTGGTGAAGTTCCACACGATGTAGGCCTTGTCGCCGAACTTCTTGTTGTTGGCGTCCGCGAACTTCTTGAGCGCGAGGGCCTTCACCGTGCGGCCGAAGCCCTGGAACGGCTTCTCGGTCGCGAGGTCGGCAAACAGCGGGTCCGCGTTGTCGCCGTTGACGTCGATCTTCTTGAACTGCGGGAACTCGGTGCCAAACTTCATGGTGCAGAAGCTGTGGATCTCGTCGTCGGACTCGGGTGCCTGGCCGGCAAACTGGTTGCACGGGAAGTCGAGCACCTCGAAGCCCTGGTCGCGGTACTTCTTGTAGATGGCCTCCAGGTCGTCGTACTGGGGCGTGAATCCGCAGCCGGTTGCGGTGTTCACGATCAGGAGCACCTTGCCGGCGTACTGCCTGAGGTCCGTGGTGCTGCCGTCCCTGTTGGTGACGGTGTAGTCAAGGTAGCTCATGGACTGTCCTTTCCACGTGGTGCGGAGGGGTCCGCACCTTCCTGTCAAGCAATATAGTAGACAACAAAATAGCGCACGATTAAAAGTACACGCGAGAAACACGTCGCGTTCCGGTCGCGGCCCCCCTGGCGCGCCGGCGCCGTCGCTTGCGGCGCGCGTCCGGGGGCGCCCGCGGCGCGTGCCTGGTGGCGCGTCATACTTGGGGGCGAGGAGTGACGTGGGCGTGGTGTGTAGACGCTGCCAGGGTGGGTACGTATTGAGTTAGCCATGGGTTACATTTGTGACGTACGATACGACATGGAGGTTCATCATGCTCGACTTCATCATCGTGGCGGCCGTCGCCATTGCGTTTGCGCTTTGCGTCCGCAGCCTGCGGAAGGGCTCCGGCGAATGCTCCGGGTGCGTCCAGGAGGCAACGTGCGCCGCCCACGCCACCGGAGCGGGGAAGTGCCCCGTGGCGCAGGACATGGTCGCGAAGGCAAGCGAGGCGCTCGGGGATCCAACAAGCCGCGGATAGTGCGCCGGGCGCACGTGGGGGAGCGATGCCGTGCAATCCGCGCAGCGACCTGTGCGCAGCGACACATATATGTGTGGTGCTGGCGCATGGCGCTGAGCGGCTGCGGCCGATGTATTAGTATTCTAACGGCTTGCGACACCCTCGACCGCTTGCGAGCGCAAGGCGGCGACTCGGCGGGCGCACCTGCTTACGAAACACTTGCGTAACCTCGGTATGCCACAGTAAGACCGATATGTGCGCAGGTACACCGCCTTGCATCACGATGGAAGGATCTGACATGAGTGATAGGAATGTCGACTTTGTCCTAAGGACGGTAGAGAAGCGCGACGTCCGCTTCGTGCGTCTTTGGTTCACGGACGTCATGGGCAAACTCAAGAGCTTCTCGATTTCCTCCGAGGACCTGGAGGAGGCGTTCGAGGAGGGCGTCGGCTTCGATGGCTCGTCCGTGGAGGGCTTCGTCTCGTCCGAGGAGTCGGACATGCTCGCCTTCCCGGACCCCGCAACCTTCCAGATTCTGCCGTGGAGGCCACAGCAGAAGGGCGTCGCGCGCGTGTTCTGCGACATCAAGACGCCCTCGCGCGAGCCGTTCGAGGGCGACTCGCGCTCCTGCCTCGAGCGCGTCTTCCGCGAGGCGGACGCGAAGGGCTACGTCCTGAACGTCGGCCCGCGCATCGAGTACTTCTACTTCGACAACGACCTCAACCCCATCCCGCAGGACCAGGGCGGCTACTTCGAGCTCACGACGTCCGACGTCGCAACGGACCTCCGCCGCTCCACCACGCTCATGCTCGAGCGCATGTCCATTCCCGTCACGTACTCCTTCCACTCCTCGTCCCCGTCGCAGAACGCGGTCGAGCTGCGCTACACGGAGGCTCGCAGCTGTGCGGACAACATCATGACCGCGCGCGTGGTGATAAGGCAGGAGGCGTACCAGAACGGCCTGTTCGCGTCGTTCATGCCAAAGCCCATCAACGGCCGCCTCGGGTCGGGAATGTTCCTGTACGAGTCCCTGTTCGACCACGAGGGCAACAACCTGTTCTGGGCGCCTAAGACCCAGAACGAGGCGCACCTGAGCGAGCTCGCGCAGCACTACATGGCCGGCCTCCTGAAGTACGCGCCGGAGATGTCCCTCGTCTCGAACCCCACGGTGAACTCCTACAAGCGGCTCGTCGAGAACGGCGAGGTCCCCATCTACACCACGTGGGGCCGCAAGAACCGCTCCACGCTCGTCCGCGTTCCCACGCACAAGCCCGGCAAGCACCAGTCCACCCGCATCGAGCTGCGCAACCCCGATCCCACGGCGAACCCGTACCTCACGATCGCGCTCACCCTCGCAGCGGGCATCCGCGGCATCGAGGAGGGGCTCACGCTCCCGCCGGAGTCGACGGTCGATCCCGCGACCCTCTCGGATGCGGAGCGCAAGGGGAGCGGCATCGAGCGCCTCCCGCGCGACCTCGGCGAGGCCATCGAGCTCTTCGAGTCGAGCTCGTTCGTGCGCGAGGTGCTTGGCGAGCACATCGCGGACTTCTATGCGAAGGAGAAGCGCAAGGAGTGGGACGAGTACTGCTCTACCGTGACCGACTGGGAGCGTGCGAAGTACTACGCGGGCGTCTAGCAATGACCCGCTTCGGTAATATGGCATAAACGCACCCGCAATATTTATGCTGGATACTGTTCACAGGTACAAGGCGACCGTTCGCGTGATGCGACGGTCGCTTTTGTACGTCTTGCTTCACCAGTTGGGTAAGGTTAATCACGCCTGGCAGATATTTGACAACTTCATTTCCATATTCGAAATTACGATATATAGAACTTTCATATTCACAAATCAACAGTATTATGATTTGCAATCTCCATGTGGCCGCGACCGACGGGTCCGTGGGGTGGGCGTGTTCGTGCGTTGGGACGACGGCGTGCGCCGCGCCCGTGGACTTCAGCGGAAGCTTGAAGGGGAGATAGGAATGAAGAAGAACAACTGCGTCCGATTGCGTAGGCTACCGGCCATCCTGGTGGCGTCCCTCGCGCTCGTGCTGGCGCTCGGCATCTCCGGATGCGGCACGTCGGCGAGCGGAGGCTCTGCCAAGAAGGCCGAGTCCCAGAAGATGACCCTCGTGAACAAGGGCAAGCTCACGGTCGTTTCCGACCTCGCGAACCCGCCGTTCGACTACATGGAGGGCCAGACGAAGAAGGGCTTCGAGGTCGAGCTCATGCAGGAGCTCGCCAAGAAGATGGGACTGGAGTGCGAGTACCTCAACCCCATGAAGTTCGACTCCATCATCCCCACCATCAAGCAGGGCGGCAAGGCCGACGTCGGCGCCTCCAACTTCACCATCACGAAGGAGCGCCAGAAGGAGATCGACTTCACCAACGCGTACATCGACTCCAACCAGGGGCTCGTCACCGCGAAGGGCGTGGCCGACCAGGTTGGCGCCGACACCAAGACGCTCGACAACGCCAGCTCAACGATCGCGGTCCAGGCGGGCACCACGGGCGAGTCCTGGGTGAAGGAGAACCTGCCCGACGCCACGGTCGTCGCGCTCGACGACCCGATCGCCGCGCTGTCCGGCGTGTCGACGGGCCTGTACAAGGCCGCCGTCGCAGACCTGCCCGTCATGCAGTACGAGTGCAAGAACTCCTACACGGATCTCGCGGTCGCGAAGGAGATTCCCACCGGCGAGCAGTACGGCATCGTCGTGAGCAAGGAGAATCCCGCGCTCACGAAGGCCCTGAACAAGGCGCTGAAGCAGTGCCGCAAGGATGGCACGCTCTCGAAGCTCGAGCTGAAGTGGTTCGGCGTCGACTACGAGGAGAAGAGCGCGACCGCCTCGACCGCAAGCGCGTCCTCGCTCTCCGGCGACGCCGGCTCCGTGAGCGTGAGCAAGGCGACCGCACGTCCTAACGAGGACGGCGGCGACAAGGTCATCGGCGGCATCAACACCCGCCTCACCTGGGAGGCGACCACCAAGGTGAGGGACGGCGTCTCGTCCGTCACCCTGAAGCTCCCCAAGGGCGCGAGCTTTGACGGCTCCACGACGAAGGTCACCGTGCTCGAGGGCCTCAAGCGCATCAGCATCGACGGCTCCGCGAAGGCGAGCGGCAACACCATCACCGTCAAGTTCGAGACCCCGATTCCCACGGGCTCGCTCCTCCGCCTCGAGATCACGGACATGAAGTTCCCCAGCGAGGGCGGCAAGAGCAAGGTCGCCGGCAGCTACACCACCGCGGCCGGCGTCAAGGGCAACCTGCCCGCGTCGCCGTCCATCAAGACCAGCGCCAACACCCCCGTGCAGCAGATCGTCATGTGGCTCGACGGCCAGGCATGGGTGAGCGCATGGAACTCCGTGCCGTTCCTCAACATGTTCTTCAAGCCGCAGCTCCTCGTGACCTCGTTCGTCTCGCTGTTCGGCGGCTGGCTTCTCTGCCTGCTCATCGTGGTCGTCGCGTACCCGTTCGCCATCGTGCTCGGCCTGCTGTTCGCCATGATGAGGATCTCCAAGTTCAGGGTGCTTCGGGGCATCGCCTCCGTCTACATCAACATCCTGCGCGGCACGCCGCTCTTCCTGCAGATCTACATCATGTTCTTCGGCCTGCCCATGGTCGGCATCAACATCGACAACAACATCCTGGGCATCATCGTGATGGCCATCAACTCCTCCGCCTACCAGGCCGAGATCTACCGCGCCGGCATCCAGTCCATCCCGAGGGGCCAGTACGAGGCCGCATCCTCCCTCGGCATGAACGGCAGGCAGACCATGTTCACGGTCATCCTGCCCCAGATGGTCCGCCGCGTCATCCCCACCGTCACGAGCGACTTCATCACCTCCTACAAGGACACCTCGCTCCTGTCCTCCGTCGGCGTCATGGAGCTCATGATGTTCTCGAAGAACCTCACCACCGTCTCCGGCAACATCACCCCGTACATGGCCGCGGCCATCTACTACCTCATCGTCACGCTGCCGCTCATCAAGGTCGTCGGCATCGTCGAGATGCGCCTCGCCGACGCGGAGAACGGCGGAGGCCCCAAGCCTGGCGGCAAGAGGGCCGCGAAGTCCGCGGAGGGCGCCGAGGAAGGCGAGAAGAACTTCTCGGCCGACGGCAAGGCATCCGCTGGCAAGAGCTTCAGCGCGCTTGACGCGCTTGCCGCCCCGTTCAGGTCCCACGCAGGTCAGGAGGCATAGCCGATGTTTGGAAAGAACGGACACAGGATCGACGCCGTCGAGGTGCCTCCCGCGATGGACGCACAGGAGGCCGCCCGCGTTGCCTACGAGCGCGACAAAAACCTGACGAGGCACCACTTCGAGAAGGGCGAGCACCCGATCGTCCGCATCGAGCACCTGAACAAGACGTTCACGGACACGCCGGTCCTGCGCGACGTGAACCTGGACGTGTGGAACGGCGAGATCGTCGTGGTGCTGGGACCGTCCGGCTCTGGCAAGTCCACGATGCTGCGCTGCATCAACCTGCTCGAGACGCCGACCGCCGGCCACATCCTCATCGAGGACAAGGAGATCACCGGCACGAAGAAGACCGACGTGAACATGCTGCGCCGCGACCTTGGCATGGTGTTCCAGGGCTTCAACCTCTTCCCGCACATGACTGCGCTCGAGAATGTGATGGTGGGCCAGGTAAAGGTCCTGAAGAAGCCTAAGGAGGAGGCCCGCGTCGAGGCCATGAAGCAGCTGGAGGCCGTGGGGCTCGCGGACCGCGCGGACTACAAGCCGCCCCAGCTTTCCGGCGGCCAGCAGCAGCGCGTCGCCATCGCGCGCGCCGTCGCCATGCACCCGAAGGTCATCCTCTTCGACGAGCCGACCTCCGCGCTCGACCCCGAGCTGGTGCGCGACGTCCTGAACGTCATGAGGGACCTTGCGCTGCACAGCGGCATGACCATGATCGTGGTCACGCACGAGATGGGCTTCGCCCGCGACGTCGCGGACCGCGTCGTGTTCATGGAGGGCGGCGTCGTGGTCGAGCAGGGCCTGCCCGAGGAGGTGTTCGACCACCCGAAGACGCAGCGCACGAAGGAGTTCCTGGGCAACATACGATAGGCGTACGTGCCTTGATAGGTTCTCGTAGCTTCTGCCGGGTGTTACGTACGTCAAAATGCAGATTTTTGCTTCAGCGCACGAGAGTTTACACTGCAACTTGTAATGTATGATAATGTAGGCCGAGAGCACCTTAGGGTGCCCTCGGTTTTTGCGTGGCGAGCACTGTGGGTTGGGGGGCCGTGGATGCACCATAAGAACATCCTGTTAGTCGCAAAGACCTCTCGTTACATCGAGCGTATGCGAGAGCTGAAGCATGCCCTGGACGTGTCGATCCTACCGACGACGCCCGAGACCTTCTCGCAGGCGATTTCCTCTGGGCACGACTTCGACCTGGTGGTGCTTGACTCCAACGGGCTCGAGCAGGACACGCTCAACGCCGTGGACTCCTACGTCACTGACAACGGGTTCATCCCCACGCTCGTCATCCAGGACGAGTCGAAGCTCGGCTCGCTCCACCTTCCCGCGCAGGGCAGGAACGACTTCATCACCTCCACGGCGAGCGAGGCGGAGTTCGAGGTGCGCTGCGCGCTGCTCTTGTGGCCCGGCGAGGAGAGCGCCCCGGCGGACATCGTCACCGTGGACAACATGACCATCAACCTCGCGACCTACCAGGTCTACATCGACGAGAAGCCCGTCGATCTGACGCTGATGGAGTACTCGCTCCTCTCGTTTCTGGCGACACACCCCTCGCGCGCGTACTCGCGCGAGACGCTGCTGCACCGCGTGTGGGGCTTCGAGTACTGTGGCGGCACCCGCACGGTCGACGTGCACATCAGGCGTGTCCGCTCGAAGGTGGGCCCGCAGGTGGCGTCGCACATCGTGACGGTGCGCGGCGTTGGCTACCTGTTCAAGATCTAGGCGACATCGTCAGGCCGCACGCCAGATTGCAAACCGAGCACTCGCGGCTCGGTTTTTTGTTACCCAGACTTTCAGCTAACCAAAAGCGTTGTTCTGGTGACGTGTCAAGGGCGAGAAGAGCGTCTGCCGCGACATGCGACGGGTACAGTGAGGGTGTACACAGAGGTCGGACGGGTGCGAGGCGCCCGACGGAAGAGGGGTCATCATGAGCGAGAACGACAACGGCCGTCCACCCATTCCGGGCGTGGACCAGACGGTTGCGCAGCCCACGGTCAGCGTGAGCCCGGCGCAGCCTGGCGCGCAGGGCGCGCAGGGTCAGACGGGCGCGAACGGCGCAGGTGCGCCGGATGCGGGCAAGGGGCCGGACGGCGGCAAGCGCCACGACGGCCATACGCTCAGGAACGCGCTGGTGGGGCTGAGCGGCGGCATCGTCGGTGCGCTGCTCGTGACGCTCGCGCTGTTTGGCACGGGCTACCTGGGAGGCGCGGCCGCGTCGTCCTCCGCCACCACCTCGCAGTCGACCGCCGGAAAGACCATCAAGATCGACAACACCGACGAGGCGACGACGGCTCAGGCCGCCGCGACGAAGTCCCTTCCGTCCGTCGTGGTGGTGAACGTCACGACGAGCGAAGGCTCTGGCCTGGGTTCCGGTGTCGTGTATGACAAGAAGGGTGACATCATCACGAACTATCACGTGATCGACGGCGCGACTTCCATCTCCGTCACCATCAACAACAAGAGCTACGACGCGAAGGTCGTGGGCTCGGACGCCTCGAGCGACATCGCCGTCATCAAGGCGGACATCGGCGACGACGAGGTGACCCCGATCGAGGTGAGCAACTCCGACAAGCTCGTCGTGGGCGACTGGGTCATGTCCGTGGGCAGCCCGTTTGGCCTGGACCAGTCCGTCTCTGCCGGCATCGTGAGCTCGCTTGCGCGCAACCAGACGATGCAGTCGTCCTCCGGCGAGACCATCTACACGAACCTCATCCAGACGGACGCGGCCATCAACCCGGGCAACTCTGGTGGCGCCCTCGTGAACTCGAAGGGCCAGCTCGTTGGCATCTGCACGCTCTTCTCGTCTGACACGGAGTCCTTCGCGGGCATAGGATTTGCGATTCCGGGCAACTATGCAACGAAGATCGCGGACACCATCATCGCGGGCAAGACGGTCACGCACGCCTACATAGGCCTGACGATGCAGACGGTGAACGCCCAGAACGCCACGGCGAACGGGCTTTCCGTGAAGCAGGGCGCGTACGTGGCCGACGTCACGAGCGGCAGCCCCGCCGACAAGGCCGGCATTAAGAAGGGCGACATCATCGTGGCGGTCGACGGCGACGAGATCACGTCTGCGGACGGCATGATCCTGGCGGTGCGCTCGCACGACATTGGCGACACGGTCAAGGTGACGTTCATGCGCGGCGACTCGAAGAAGACCGTCGAGGTGACGCTGGGCGACGATGCGGAGCTCCAGAAGCAGCTGAAGGAGCAGAGCCAGCAGCAGAACACGCAGCAAAACAACGGCCTGGGCGACGGCTACGGCAACGGGTCTGGCAGCGGCTCGTCCCAGGAGGACCTGATGCAGGAGATCTACAACTACCTCAACCAGAACCACGGCGGCTCGTACTCGGACGGGACGTCCGGAAGCTCGAACCAGAGCTAGGGACCGTGGGGCCGCATGGCGCGGCGCCCGCTTGAGGGATACAATCCAGAGCCAGGCACTTCTCGCCCGCGTCGGCCTCATGGCTTGGCGCGGGCGAGCGCGCACGGGCGCACCGCGAGAGCGCGCGGCGCCCTGCGCGACCTGGGCTTTTTTCGAAGGCCTATGTGCGCCGATGGCGCGGGAGGGATGCGCGCATGGAATACGCAAGCGACCCGGCGTTCTGCCACGTGTGCGGGACGAGGCTCGTGCCGAGGGAGCAGCCGGAGGACGGGCCGGAGCCGTGGTGCCCGACCTGCGGGGCGTGGCGCTATCCCGGCTTCAGCGTGGGGTGCAGCATGATCGTGTACCACCCGGACGGCACGCGCATCCTGACGATCGACCAGTACGGCAAGCGCGGGATCCTGGTGGCGGGCTACGTCGCGCGCGGGGAGGACCTGGAGTCGACCGTGCGGCGCGAGGTGCGCGAGGAGACGGGGCTCGAGCTGGATTCCGTTGCGTTCAACGCGAGCAGGTTCTATGAACCCTCGAACACGCTGATGGCGAACTTCGTGTGCCACGCCACGGGGGAGGAGGCCCGCGCGAGACCCGGCGAGGTGGACCGGCTGAGGTGGGTGAGCGTTGGGGACGTTCTGGGACGGATGCCGGAGGGGTCCCTTGCGCAGTGGTTCGTGCGGCACCACCTGGAGTCCGTGGGGCTGGCATAGCGCCGGCGGTGCGGGGGCGTGCCTCTTTTGCGGCTTTCCGCCCCGGCCGCTCGCGCCGTGAGATAATCTCTTGTCTTGTGACGACGTAGGGAGGAAGCGCATGGCAGACCGGGACGCAAGGCAGACGGCGGCGGCAGGCACGCAGTTCTCGCTGTTTGGGCGGGACCAGGCTCCGGAGGTGCCGGGGGGCGGCGCCGGCGCGTCCAAGCCGGCCGAGCGCGCGGCCGAGCTGAACCGCATCCTTTCGCACGCGGCATACGCGTACTACGCGCTGGACGACCCCGAGATGACGGACGCGCAGTTTGACCGTTACCTGGTGGAGCTGCAGCAGATCGAGGCCGCGCACCCCGAGCTGGTGACGCCGGACTCCTACACCCAGCGCGTGGGCGGCTACGTGAGCGAGCAGTTTGCGCCCGTGCGCCACGCGCGTCGCATGTACTCCATAGACGACGCTATGGACCTGGACGAGCTGGACGAGTGGCTCGCCCGCACCGAGGAGGCGCTCGCCGCCGCGGGGGAGGGGCCCGTCGCCTACACCTGCGAGCTCAAGATCGACGGCCTTGGCATCGCGCTGACGTATCGCGACGGGCGTCTGGTGCGCGCGGCGACGCGCGGCGACGGCACGACGGGCGAAGACGTGACGCAGAACGCGCTCACGATAAAGGACATCCCCACGACGCTGGGGAAGGCCGGCCTTGCGCGCGTGGCCGACGGCGGCTTTGGCCACTCCGTTGAGGTGCGCGGCGAGGTGTACATGCCGAAGCACTCCTTCGTGCGGCTGAACGAGGAGAACGACGCGGCCGGCAGGGCGCCGTTCGCGAACCCGCGCAACGCCGCCGCCGGGTCGCTGCGCCAGAAGGACCCGAAGGTGACGGCCGCGCGAGACCTGGAGACGTTCATATACGCCGTGGCCGACGAGGACCCCCTGGACGTTGCGACCCAGAGCGACTTTCTGGACTGGCTGCGCGACTGCGGCTTTAGCGTGAACCCGCACGCCCGCCGCGTGGCGACCGCCGCCGAGGTGCACGCGTACTGCGCGGACGCGCTCGCGCACCGCGAGGACCTGGACTACGACATCGACGGCGTGGTGGTGAAGGTGGACCCGTTCGCCTCGCAGGCGAGCCTTGGCTTCACGGCGCGCGCGCCGCGCTGGTCCATCGCGTTCAAGTTTCCCCCGGAGGAGAAGAGCACCGTCTTGCGCCAGATCCGCGTGCAGGTGGGGCGCACCGGCGTGCTGACGCCGGTGGCGGAGTTCGACCCCGTGGTGGTGGCGGGCTCCACGATCGCGCGTGCGACGCTGCACAACATAGACGAGGTGCGTCGCAAGGACGTGCGCGTGGGCGACACCGTCGTGGTGCACAAGGCGGGCGACGTCATCCCGGAGGTGGTGGGGCCCCTCGACCGCGAGGACGAGGAGCACCTTGCCCGTCCGCTGTGGGAGATGCCCGCGACGTGCCCCAGCTGCGGCAGCCCCGTCGTGCGCGAGGAGGGCGAGGTGGCGTACCGCTGCGTGTCCATCGACTGCCCCGCGCAGGCGACGGAGCGCCTGATCCACTGGGGCAGCCGCAACGCCATGGACATAGACGGCCTTGGCGACGAGATCGTGGGACGCATGGTCGAGCAGGGGCTGCTGCTGGACGTGGCCGACTTCTACACGCTCACGGCGGACGAGCTTGCGGCCGTCGACACGGGCAGGGTGTACGAGACGAGCACGAAGGACCACCTCGAGGGCGACGGCATCGTGGTGGGGCCGACCATCGCGGGGAAGATCATGGGCCAGATAGAGGAGTCCAAGGGCCGCGGGCTTGCGCGCGTGCTGTTTGGCCTGGGCATCCGCCACGTGGGCGCGAACGTGGCCGCGCTGCTTGCGAACTCCTTCGGGTCGATGGAGCGCCTCATGCTCGCAAAGGAGGCCGACATATCCGCAATCGATGGCATTGGGCCGAAGATCGCGGCAAGCGTGCGCGAGTTCTTCTCGATAGAGAAGAACGTCGCCGTCATCGAGCGCCTGCGCGAGAGCGGGGTGAGCCTGGAGCAGGAGGGCTTTGGCGAGGAGCCGGAGAAGCCGCAGACGCTTGCGGGGCTCACGTTCGTGCTGACGGGGACGCTCAAGGGGCACACCCGCACCGAGGCGGGTAACCTGCTGAAGGCGATGGGCGCGAAGGTGTCCGGCTCAGTATCGAAGCGCACGAGCTACGTCGTCGCGGGCGAGGCGGCGGGTTCGAAGCTGAAGAAGGCGCAGCAGCTTGGGGTGCCCGTGCTGGACGAGGCGGCTCTGGACGAGATCCTTGCGACGGGCGTGGCGCCTGCGGTCGAGGGATAGCGAGCTGCGGGCGCCTCGTGCCATGCGGGCTGGCGGCACACGTCGGCCGCGAGTTTACAAGATCTCGCAAGGTCGTGGCGGGTGCGTGCGAGGGCGCCGGCGCCTCGGGTACGCACCCGGCCCCAGTTCGCACGATTCCGCAAGCTCGACCCCGGTGCGTGCGGGGGCGGCCGAAGCCCCGGGTACACACCCGCGCCGAGTTTGCAGGGGCGGCGTAAGCTCGGGCCCCACGAGTACAGGGAAGCGACGCGCCGGTACACTCCTGCCGCGAGTT
>ERZ506791.394-NODE-394-length-23100-cov-5.644305_pt1 | contig 23100 bp, 20 predicted proteins | sample MGYA00513184_ERZ506791 | MGnify/ENA metagenome assembly ERZ506791
CAACTACCAGCTGCGCAAGGTCAGCCGCAACCGCAGCCAGTTCCCCAACGACCAGGCCGTGGTCAAGCTGTTCTGGCTGGCAATCTGCGACATCGAGGACAAGCGCAGCCTCAAACGCGCCAAAGACGGCAACAAAACCAGGCGCAAAAGCGAGGGAAGGCTCATCGAGGGGCGCATAACGACCAACTGGAAACAGGCCCTCGCCCAACTCGCGGCCGCATACCCCGAACGAATGGAACCCTATTTATAAAACACACCCCAAACACAAACAACTTGACAAGCTCGAGCGGTACCGCTTCGCGCTCTTGAACAGGGGCACCAGTCCATGCGAAGTCATCAGCCGCATGGCCCGTTTGGCAGATACTCTGACGCCCATGCTTTTCAGCTCCAGATGGATCCGCTTGTACCCGTAGCGCCGCTCGCTGTTCCCGAACGCCTCCTCGACCAGGGGCAGCAGCCACGCGTCCTTGTCCGGTCTGTCCATGGCCTTGATCTGGTAGTGGTACGTGCTGCGCGCGATGCCGACCACGTCCAACAGGCTTCTGGCGGTCACGCCGAGCTTCTCACTGGTCTGTTTGACGAGGATGGCCTTCTCGCGGCTGGTCAGGTTTCCCGGGACTGCTGTTTCCGCTCGTCCGTGTACCGCCGGTACCGTTTCCCGCGAGTGGACTGTCTTCCGGCGCGTTCCTCCTCGAGGCATTCCCGGTACCGCACCGGCAGCATCCCCCTGCTGGGATAGCCGAGTTCGTGTATCACGTCCGCGGCGCAGCGCTCGTATCTGATGTACAGGTCCATGGCCCTGTCGCGCTGCTCCTTGCTGTACTTCGCCATAAGGGGGTTCTCCTCCCGGTCGGGAAGTCCAAGAAAACGTCACCACCTCGATGCCTTAAAGAGAAAAGTGTCATGCGGTTCATACGAAATGCGAATGAAAACGTAAATGGGCGGTAGCACTGCTACCGCCCGAAAGATTGAGCTTTATTGTATTTGCTCAAAAGCTTGGAAACTTGCTTGCTGCTATGCGGCCACCTTATTTACATAGGGTTTTAGTGCATGTTCGAACAGTGGTATTTGCAGTTGTACCACTATGCCGAAGCCCAGTATCAGCAATAGATACAATCCTTTGGGAAGCCATTGCAGACTGGCCACTGTTAGTCCGATTGCGATGGCTGGAATGATAAGAGCAGCCAAAGTCGTAAACGGCGATGTGCCACCGAACAGTAGCGCGTTGCGTAATTTCGTACATAAAACAAAACGCGTGTGCGTCCGGGCGGAAACCATCCGGACGCGCACGCGTTTTATTTTGAATTATTGCGATGAGGTCAGTTGCGGGTCAGCACTTCGGCCAGGGCCTGGATGACCGGCTGCGGCATGTGGGACTGGTATTTGGTCTGCGCGCCAACGCCGTGCAGATCCTCCAGCGTGCTCAGTGCCGGCAGCGCATCCTTGCCCAGCTCGCGGATCGCGCGGTATGCGTGCTCCTTGGTCATGTACAGCATCTGCGCATCCTTCAGCACGGCGAACGCGTCGGCTTCAACCGGATCGTCCGCAACGGCAAGACCGTCGGCGAAATCGATGGCGATTGCGGAGCTCGTCGGCACGTCACGCAGCGTGACGGTCAGGCTCAGCGTTTCCGCATCGTACGCGACTTCCGGAGCGGCGGCAGAGCCGTCGACGGTCGCGCGGACGGCGTGCATCGCTTCCGGAGCGATGCCACGGAACGTGACCGTCCAATCGCGGGAAGCCGGAATGACGTCCGTCGCACCTTCCGCAGGGGCGATCGAGAACTGTGCGGAATCGCCCTCAAAACGCAGCGCCATTTCGGTGGATGCCCAACGATCCTTGCTCTGTGCGGCACCGTCATCCTCCCACAGCGTGAAGCTGTTTTCGGCACCCGGGAACACCACTACCTGCAGTGCGCGCGGGTTGGCCACGGAGTTGAGCGCCTCACCCTCGGCGGGCATCTGCAGCGGCACGATCGCGCCGGGCTTGGCGAACACCGGCATGCGGTCGAGATCGCGCCAAGCCTCCAGACGGCGGCCTTCGGCCGGACGAGACGTGTAATGGCGACCGTCGAAGAAATCGAACCATTCGCCCTGCGGCAGCCACACGTCGGCCTTCGCGCGCTGCACGGAACGCTCGGCTGGATCGACGATCGGCGCGACCAGCAGCTCGGTGCCGAAACGGAATTCGTCGGTGAGCTTGTATGCGGCTTCGATTTCCGGATAGTCCCAGTACAGCGGCTGCACGAGCGGCTCGTTGTCGAATGCGGCGCGACGGTTCATCGTGTACAGGTACGGGATCATCGCATGGCGCAGGCGCAGCGCGGACGTCATCGCACGTTCCGCATCGCCGTGGAAGTTCCACGGCTCCTTGCCGTTGAACGGCGAATCGGTGGAATGCAGACGGTTGATCGGGCTGAACGCGCCCAGCTGGTACCAGCGGACCTCCAGCTCCTCGTCACGGTAGCCGAACATGTGGCCGCCGATGTCGTGGCTCCACCAGCCGTAGCCGATGTTGGAAGCGCAGGCGGTGAATTCCGGCTGGAACTTCAGCGACTCCCACGTCACGACGGTGTCGCCGGAGAAGCCGATCGGGTAGCGGTGCGAGCCCGGGCCGGCGTAACGCGAGAAGGTGAGCGGGCGCGGGTTGCGTTCGCTGTAGTCGCTGCCGTCGTTGCGGGCGGAATCGAGGTAATGCAGGTGGTTCAGGCCCCACAGCGGGTCGAGGCCCGGCTGCCGCGTCAGGCCGCCCTGCTGCCAGTCAATCCACCAGAAGTCGACGCCATCTTCCTCCATCGGGTGGTGGAGCTGGTCGAAGTAGACCTCCATGAACTTCGGATCGGTCAGGTCGAACTGCACGGCCTCGCCGCTTTCCGGATCGATGTTCATGGCCTTGGCGACCTGCGGATACAGCTCTTCGAACGCGCGCACGCCGTCCCTCGGGTGGACGTTGAGCGTGGCCTTCATGCCATGCTCGTGCAGCCAGTTGAGGAAGCGCTTCGGATCCGGGAAGAAGTCCTTGTTCCACGTGTAGCCGGTCCAGCCGGAGCCGTACTTCGGGTCGACGTCGTCAACCAGGTGCCAGTCCATATCGATGACGGCCGTGGTGAACGGGATGCCTTCCTTTTCGAAACGTTCGACGAGCTGACGGTATTCGGTTTCGGTATAGCGGTGGTAGCGGCTCCACCAGTTGCCCAGCACGAAGCGCGGCAGCAGCGGGGTCGGGCCGGTCAGGCGGTACAGGGCGTGCACGGCCTCACGGTAGCGGTGGCCGTAGCCGAACAGGTACAGGTCGGTGGTCGGCTCTTCCTTCGGGGTCACCCACGTGCCGAAATCGTTGTGGTTGCCGTTCACTTCGGCGGTTTCGCGGATGACGTTCGACTTGGAATCGTCGATGATCGCCCAACCGTCGGTGCTGTTGACGCCCGGATCGACGGGGATGCGGCCGTTCGCCTCGTCGAGCGTACGGTAGGTGCCGCCGAGGTTCCTGCGCTGCACGTCGCCGTAATGCCAAGTGTTTTCGATGGCGTTGACGTGCTTGACGGTTGCGTACAGGCCTTCCGGAGAGAACTTGCGCTGGTTGTAGGAGATATGCAGCGACGGGGTGTCGATTTCCAGCCAGCCATTACGTTCGGTGACGGTGAATTCAGGCTTTTCGCCGAAATCACGGACCATCGCCATCTGCGTGGCGTCATCCACGAAACGGCCGCTGTCGGACCATTCGAAACGGACGAGCGCGTCCGTGATGAGGCCGATGCGCCAATGATCGCCCTGGATCACCGAATCCGGATTCATTGCCGGATGGGCGTTGAGCGTGGCCAGCGAGAACAGTGTGCTGTCTACCATGTGGGGCTCCTTTGAGTGTGGGAAAAATCGGGAGAACTGGATTGGGATCGTGTCATCATATGCGACGGTACGGTCCCGTTTGAATTACTTGATGCGCTTGATGGTCAAGACCGACGCGCCAGCGCACAGTGCGATGACGATGGCGGTGGGGAACACGAGATTGTAGTTGTGGGTCATCGTGACGATGCTGGACGTCCGTATTGGCGTCCAGGGAGATGCTCGTGTCGCTGCTTTGCTGGTCGCGCATCTCATTATCCTTTCTGTGCGCTGCGAAACATCGCTCTCCGCGTTGAGTGATCAAAGCATGTTCCGCATTGAAGAAAAGTTAGCAAAACTTACTTTCGTTAAGTATGATAGCGCTTGCGCAAAAAGGTATCAATATCGGCGAGTCGCTTGAAATTGCAACGATATGCGCATATCGAAACGCTTGCCATCGATTGCAAAATGGAACGATGCGATTTTATGCGCGTTCTGCGCCACCGCATACCCTCTTCACCGCGCCCATATGCCGATTGTGCGAGCAAAACGACAGGTTGTGTAATACGGCGGTGATGGCATCGCAAAAGCTGGTTCAATCAAACTAGCGGCGAAATCCCGCGTGCGGCACGGTGCGATGCAGCGCGGTACGGCAGCGGGAAATCGCAAGAAAACAGCGCAGTCGGGCGGAGCGGACAGGGCAGGCTCGGCAAAGCAGGTTTTGGCAACACCTAGTGCGAGGGAGAACCCATGGAACTTGAAGATCTTTCGATCGTTGAAAAGGCGGCGATGCTGTCCGGCGGATCCGAATGGGATTCGCGCGGCAACGATCGCGCCGACATTCCCGGCTTCGTCATGAGCGACGGCCCACACGGCGTGCGCAGGCAGCTTGGCGAAGGCGACCACCTCGGCATCGGCTCATCCAAGCCGGCCACCTGCTTCCCGACCGCCTGCACCGTGGCCAACACCTGGGATCCGGCGCTCGCCGAAGAGATGGGCGAGGCGCTCGGCAAGGAAGCTCACGATCTCGACGTGAACGTGTTGCTTGGACCGGGCATGAACATCAAACGCAACCCGCTGTGCGGACGCAACTTCGAGTACTATTCGGAAGATCCGATCGTCGCCGGCCGTATGGCCGCCGGCCTCATTCGCGGCATCCAGAGCAACGGCGTCTCCGCATGCCCGAAGCATTTCGCGGTCAACAGCCAGGAGCTGCGCCGCCAGGCCAGCAACTCCGTTGTGGACGAACGTACCATGCGCGAATTGTATCTGACCGGTTTTGAAATCGCCGTGCGCGAGGCCAAGCCGATGAGCATCATGACCTCCTACAACGAGGTCAACGGCGTCTACGCCCACGAAAACAAGCATCTGCTGCAGGAGATCCTGCGCGACGAATGGGGCTTCGACGGCATGGTCGTCTCCGATTGGGGCGGCTCCAACTCCGCCGTCGCAGCCGTCAAAGCCGGCGGCTCGCTGGAAATGCCGTCGCCAGGTTTCACCTCCGTGCGCGAGCTGGAAGGCGCGGTCAAAGCGGGCACGCTCGCCGAGGCGGACATCAACAAGCGTGCCGCGGAAGTCGCCAAAATCGCGGCGGCGACCAAGCTCGTCGGCGTCGGCCGCGACGATCTGCTGTCGGACGATATCGCGAAGGCGCACCATGATATCGCCAGAACGGTCGCGGAACATTCCAGCGTGCTGCTGAAGAACGACGCCGCCACGCTGCCGCTCAAGCCGGGCACTCGCGTGGCCGTCATCGGAGATATGGCCGCGACCGCACGCTATCAGGGTTCCGGCTCATCCAAGGTGAACGCCACCAAGGAGGAGAACATCCTCGACGAGGTCAAGAACGCCGAAGGACTGGTATTGGCCGGCTACGAGCAGGGCTACGACCGCCAAGGCAAGCCGGATGAGGTGCTGCTGAACGACGCCGTCGCGCTCGCCAAGAAGGACACCGTGGATGTGGTGCTGGCCGTCGTCGGTCTCGACGAACGCAGCGAATCCGAAGGCCTCGACCGATCCACCATGGCGATTCCGCAGGTGCAGAACGATCTCGTAACGGCGTTGGCGAAGACCGGCAAGCCGGTGGTGATCGTGCTCGTCGCCGGTTCCCCGGTGGAATTGCCGTGGTTCAACGATGTTGCGGCCATGCTGTACGTAGGATTGTCCGGCCAGGCCGGCGCGTCCGCCACCGTGCGCGCGCTGACCGGCGAAGTCAACCCATCCGGACATTTGGCCGAAACCTGGCCGATGCAATACGAGGATTGCCCGAGCTCCGGCTGGTATCCGGCCATCGGACGTGACGCGATCTACCGCGAGGGCCCGTTCGTCGGCTACCGCTATTACGAGACCGTGGGCGTGCCCGTACGTTTCCCGTTCGGCTACGGTCTGAGCTACTCCACGTTCACGTACAGCGCGATCACCGCCACCGCGACCGGCGTGGATTTCGTCGTCACCAATGATTCCGATGTCGCCGGCTCCACCGTGGCCCAGTTGTATGTGCGCGCGCCGCAGGGCGGCGTGCTCCATCCCGACCGCGAGCTGAAGGGCTTCATCAAGGTCGAGCTGGCAGCGCATGAAAGCAAGAGCGTGCACATCGATTTCGACCGCTACACGTTCCGCCATTTCGATGTTGCCGCCAATGCATGGAAGACGGAAAGCGGCGAATGGACGCTGCTGGTCGGCGACAATGCGGAGCATTTGCCGCTTGCGATTCCTCACACCGTGGCCGGCGATTGCACGCCCGCTGAATGCGCCGCAGACCCCGCGCTCGGCCACTATCTGACCGGACAGGTCAAGGACGTGACCGATGCCGAAATGGCCGTGCTGTTCGGCCATGAGGTGCTTGCCCCCGGCAAGCCGACGACGTTCGGCGTCAACGATCCGATCATGTCGTGGGTGGATTCCAAGGGCTTCGTGGCGCGTACCGTCGCCAAGACGCTGACCAAGCGCGAAGCGAAGATCCGCCAGAAGACCGGCTCGCCGGATCTGAACACCCTGTTCATCCTGAACATGCCGCCTCGCGCCATGAGCAAGATGACCCAAGGCATGGTCGATTCGGCGATGGTCGACGCCATCGTGAACATCGCCAACGGGCATACCTTCCGCGGATTGGGCGGCGTGATCGCCGGCTTCTTCCGCAACCAATCCGCCAACAAGCGCACCGCAAAGGAGCTGAACCATGACTGACAACAATGCTGCGAAGCCGGCCGAAACCGCTGCCGGCGAGAAGAAGGCCGGACCGATTCGCCAGTGGATCAAGGATCATCCCAATATCTGGGAGTTCATCCTGTTCAATGTGCTGTCGAACATCTCCACCATCACCCGTTTCGTGGTGACGTGGATCGGCACCGCCATCTTCATCTCCGGCTTGGGGCTCACGCAGCCGTTCCACTTCCTGATCTTCAACTATGACACCAAGGGCAACGGTCTGGGTGGATTCCTCACCTTCCTGCTTGCCGAGGTGCTTGCGCAGGTGGTGAACTTCTTCGTGCAGATGAAGTGGGTCTTCAAGTCCGACTCCAGCTTCAAGGACGCCGCTTGGAAGTATGTGATCCTCGCCGTGATCATCGTGGTGGTGAACCTTGTGCTGCCGGGCTACGTGACCGGTCTGTGCCAGGGATGGGGCATGAACGCCGGCATCGCAGGCACGATCGCATCCGTGGTCAACACCTTGCTCGCCGTGATCGTCAGCTATCCGCTGCTCAAGTTCTGGGTCATGCCGAAGAGCGACGACAAGAAGGAGGCCGCCAAGTAAGTCTGCACTGATTTCTCTCTTCCCTTCCTTGTGCCCGTCCAGGTCTTCCCTTTTCCCTGGACGGGCTTTTCATATCTGTTCCGCGAATGAGCGCAGCCGACGCAGGCCTTCGCGCAGCTCATCCGCATCGCCGGCGAGTGCGCGGTCGAACACGTCGCGGATGCCGGAGCGGGGTACGGCTTTGACGGTGCTGGAAATAGGCATCGAAGGGTGTGATGGGGTTTGCGGCGGCGTTTGCGGGATCGCTTGCGCGGGTGTGCTGATGCTGGCCATGGCTTCTCTTTTCCGTATTGCGTTGATGCTTCGAATGAGCCGAACGAATATTGCGATTCCATCGATATCACGCTTATGAAAACGGCAAAACAGGAACATGACGCCAATATTTCCGGACTGCGGCGGTTGTGTTACGGGTGGATTCCTTCTCTGGTGCTCATGGTTGCTCATGTTTTCAACATGCGAGCCATGCACGTAACTCTTCTGCGTTTCACATTGCGGATTTGCGCTTTCCCTGGTGTGGCGGAGGTTTGGTTTCCTTGTCTTTGGCTGTGGCGGAAATTATCTGTTTTGTGCAAAAACGGCGATTTGAAATTGTCTATTTTGCGCATCTTGTGTCTTGAATGCTATATATTCCAATATATTTGCCGCCGATGAATCTGCCGCTGTACGCCTTATGGTGTTTGGCGGATGTGGCCGGCCTTGTTGCCGAGGACGACGAGCCTGATCGGCCGTTCACTATGCAGACGCAAGTTGTGTGACTGACATTGGAATTCATGTTCTGGTGGGGGATATTGGCGCATAAATCCGCCGTGGGTGGAACGATGGTGATGCGGTAATACGAACCGATGAGACGGACTGAAGACGAGGTACACGCAACGTGAGAGAAGCAATGGTGTCGGAGCAATCGCAGGACGAGACGGAACAGCAGCCGACTATCGGACGTATTCCGGGGCTGATCGCTGCGGTGGCCATTATCGGCATCGCGATTGGTGCGGCCGCGGGCCTGCTCACGCTCATGCTGTACCAGGTCGAACGTTTCGCGCTTGGATACATCGAGAATGCGCATGAATCCGGCCCGTTCAACGTGCCTGCCATCCGTCGTGCGATTTCCGTGACGGTCGGCGCCTCCATCGCGGCCGTGATCTGGTGGCTGCTGCGCACGCGTACCACAACAGTGCCATCCGTCAAGAAAGCCGTCGGTGGTGCGCTGATGCCGGTCTGGCAGACCATCGTACATGTGCTGCTGCAGATTTTTATCGTCGGTACCGGCATGTCGATCGGCCGCGAAGTGGCTCCGCGCGAGCTTGGCGCGATGTTCGGCCAGCGATTCGCCCGCTGGGTGCGTCTCGGCGCGAAGGACACGCGTATGCTGGTGGCCATTACCGCCGCGGCCGGTCTCGCGGGAGTCTACAACGCGCCGCTTGCCGGCACGTTCTTCGCGGTGGAGATCCTGCTCGCCGACGTGACGCTCGAGACGGTCACGCTCGCGTTCGCCTGCTCGGCGCTCGCCTCATGGGTGGCGAGCCTGGTCAAGGGCACGCACACGTTCTATTTGATCGGCAAGGCGGACGGCCTGTTTACCCCCGACTACATGGTGTTCGCGCTGATTGCCGGCCTGATGCTTGGCGTCGCCGGCGCGCTGTTCCGCCGCGGCTCCCAGTGGGCGGAGAAAAACAAGCCGTCCGGAGCGGGCATTCTGTGGATGATGCCGCTTGCCGGCCTGCTGACGGGCGTTGTGGCGATCGCCGTGCCGCAGGTGATGGGCAATGGCCGCGCCACCGCGCAGCTGAGCTTCTCCTCGAAGGCCGATCTGGCCGTTATTCCGGTGTTGCTGCTGTCTTTCGTGGCCAAGGCGATCGTCACGTTGATGACGATTCGTTCCGGCGCTTCCGGTGGCGTGTTGCAGCCGGGCATCGCATTGGGCGCTTCCGGAGGCGCGATTCTGGGCATTCTTTGGATGCAGGTGTTCCACACGAATTCGATCGGCATGTATGCGCTGCTGGGTGCATGCGCGCTGCTTGCCGCCTCGCAGCAGGCGCCGTTGATGGCGATTTGCCTGGTGATGGAGTTGGCCGACGCTCCGATCAACCTGTTCGTGCCAATCGGCCTTGCGGTGGCCGTCAGCGCGTTCACCGCCTCCCGTCTGGCCAAGCCGCTTGCCGCTTGGCATCTACCGCGGGCGAAAGCTGCAGATCGTTAGCCTTCGCATTGCCGGCTCGCAATCCTCACATGGACGCCATCCTCACATGGCCATCAGGCCGGTCTGGCGGGGAAGCAGCACGGTGAGTACGAACCAGTGGTCGTCGGTGCGGATCGTCACCTCGCCGCCGTACTGTTGCGCGATGTGCCGAATCGACTTCACGCCGAAGCCATGCCGATGCTGGTCATCGCGCTTCGTGGTGCGCAGATTGCCCTCGGCATCTTTCTTCAGCCGCGAATCGTAATAATTCTCGATGCGGACCACGGTGAAGGAATTCTGCTCGAACAATGCCAGTTTGATGAGCCGCTGTTCCGGATCGGCCAGCTTCGACGTGGCTTCGATCGCATTGTCGATCGCATTGCCGAACAGCGAAGCGATATCCATCGACGACATGTTGGACAAGAGCGACCCATCCGCCACGGCGGTGAAACTGATGCCGCGATCGGCGCAAGTGCGCTCTTTTGTGGTGAGGATGACGTCAAGCACGGGATTGCCGGTATGCTGCTGGGCGCTGTAGCGCTGCACCGACTTCTCCAACTGCTCGAATCCTGCCGCCGCATGCTCCGGATCGACTTCGGCACGCAATGCCGCGATCTGATGCTTCAGATCGTGCGCGAGCCGACCAAGCGATTCGATGTTCTCCTTCGACTGCAGGTACTCCTGATGTTGGCTTTCCAGCTGCGCGTTGATTGACGCGATTTCCGCGCTCGCTTCAATGCGCCGAGCCTGCTCCTGTTGCGCGTATAGAATCGCGAATCCGCAGAAATCCACCAGTGTGCGGATGTAGAAGATTTCCTGGCCCATCGAACCGGAGAATGGCGTATTGGTCGAAACGAAGCTCAGATTGCTCATGGCGAAGGTGACGATGGTGATGGCCACCGTCGCGGTCGCCGCGGAAGCCGTCGGCAACGTGGGCGCGGTCTGGCTGAAATTGCCGCGTTCCACCAGCCAGGCCAGGCCGAAACACAATGCGTAGGTGGCAACGAGCAGTAAGACGGCATGCCAATCGTAATCCGCGAATCGGCCGTTGCGCATGCCGATGAACGTGACGATCTGCCAATGCAGCGACGCCACCAGTTCGGCCAGTACGAACGCGCGCGCCGTGATGTACAGTCCTTCGCGTTTGCCGGTGCCGGCGCCGAACAGAATCGTCAGGTACATGCAGCCGAAGGCGAGCAGCATGCCGACGATCCAAAACCAGATCGGCATGCTGCCGTCGAAATACTGCACGGCGATGAGCGCCGCCAGTCCGATTGCGCTCACAACGACGGAGCGGCGCGGCGGCACGCGGCGGAACAGTACCGCGATATACACCACGCATGCCGCCCATTCGCAGATGGCGGTGTACGAACGGGGGATGTCGGGCAGCGCGTTGGTGATCATCGGCCGCCGCCCATGTAGTCGGCCAAGGCGGCGAGGAACGCTTTCTTCCGTGGTCTGCTCACGCGCAGCCGCTCGTCGTCGGACATGATGCAATCCTGGTCGGCAACGCCCGTCACATGCTTGAGATTGACCAGATAGCAGGAGTTCGAGCGGAAGAAGTGCCGGTCGGCGAGCTTGGCTTCCATGTCTTTGAGTGTGCCGTTGATAGAGTATTTGCCGTCAAGCGTGTGGATGACGATGGTGTGCCGGATCGACTCGAGATAAAGGATGTCCGTGAGATTCATCCTCATCTGCCCCTTGCCGGTTTCGATGAGCATGGAATCGTCGCCGTTGCGGCGCACCATGTCGATCGATTTCTTGAGCTCCTGCGAGAACGCGAACCATGGCAGCGGTTTGAGCAGGTAGGACAGGGCGCGCACTTCGTAGCCGCTGATGGCGTATTGCGGGGCCGCGGTGATGAAGATGATCACGACGTTGTCGTCGCGTTCGCGGATGCGGCGGGCGGCGGCCATGCCGTCCATCTCCTTCATTTCAATATCGAGCAGCAGAATGTCGTAAACGGGGGCATATTCCTCCACGATGCGCGCGCCGTCGTCGAATACGGAAACGGTAAATTGCTCGCCATTTTCCTGTTGATATCGGTTGAGATAGTCAAGTACCAGTTGGCAGCTTGCGGGATCGTCCTCGACCACGCCGATTCGAATATTGCGCATTGCAACCTCCCTGTTCTGTCTTTCGCTCCGTACCATTGTCTTGCATGATGGCGATAAATGCGTGTATTTACTACGCTGTTAATCCCCTTTTGCCAGCGGAGGCAAACAGCGCGACTCGCGACACGCATTGACAGTTTTAGCGTTGTATGTATCATGGAACGTGGCTCAACGAAGAGAACCTTCGCTAAACCAAAGAAATAAATTAACGCTTTGAATTGTGGCTTTGTCAAAGTAGTAAGCCGCGAGGATGGGCACCGAACAAAAATCCCTTTACAACGGATCGTGAGGCACGTACCTGCCTCTGAAAGGATGACAAATCATGGCAGAAGTCGTATTCGACCATGTTACTCGTATCTACCCGGGCAATGACAAGCCGTCTGTGGATGATCTGAACCTCGACATCAAGGATGGCGAATTCCTGGTGCTGGTCGGCCCGTCTGGTTGCGGTAAGTCTACGACCCTGCGTATGCTCGCAGGCCTCGAAGAGGTCAACAAGGGCCGCATCCTCATCGGTGGCAAGGATGTCACCACGATGCAGCCGAAGGACCGCGACATCGCAATGGTGTTCCAGAACTACGCTCTGTACCCGCACATGACCGTCGCCGACAACATGGGCTTCGCCCTGAAGATCGCCGGCACCCCGAAGGAAGAGATCCGCAAGCGCGTCGAGAAGGCCGCTGAGATCCTCGACCTGACCGAGTACCTCGATCGTAAGCCGAAGGCTCTGTCTGGTGGTCAGCGTCAGCGCGTGGCTATGGGCCGTGCAATCGTCCGTGAGCCGAAGGTCTTCCTCATGGATGAGCCGCTGTCCAACCTCGACGCCAAGCTCCGTGTGCAGACCCGTACCCAGATCGCCGCTCTGCAGCGTCAGCTGGGTGTCACCACCCTGTACGTGACCCACGATCAGACCGAAGCTCTGACCATGGGTGATCGTATCGCCGTCATCAAGCTCGGCATCCTGCAGCAGGTCGGCGCTCCGACCGAGCTGTACGATCGTCCGGCCAACGTCTTCGTCGCTGGCTTCATCGGCTCCCCGTCGATGAACATCAACACCCACCCGGTGGTCAACGGCAAGGCGAAGATCGGTGAGGACACCGTGGACCTGCCGGCTGAGGCCGTCAACAAGCTCACCGCCGAAGACAACGGCCAGATTGTGGTCGGCTTCCGTCCGGAAGACGCCTCCCTGGCTGCCCCGGATGAGGCCAACGCCTTCTCCCTCAAGGTCATGAACGTTGAGGATCTGGGCTCCGACGGCTACATCTACGGCAACATCATCACCGATGGCTCCGCTGCTGAGGCGTCCACCATGATGTCCGATCAGAACAAGCTCACCACGATCCGCGTGAACCCGCGTGCTCTTCCGAAGGTCGGCGATACCGTCAAGATCAAGATCGACCCGTCCAAGATGCACCTGTTCGCTCCGTCCACTGAGCTGCGTCTGAACTGAGACGATAACGAGTAACCAACCGTCGGGCGTTCCTTATGGAACGCTTGGCGGGTGGTTGAACCAATACTTGGCGGATGTGCAAACGTCCGTCAACCATTAAACGAGACATTCTCTTTCCTCTCTTATTGTCTCGTTGGAAAAGCCCCGCGTTGGTGCGGGGCTTTTCTTTTCCCGCTGTTCTCATCGTGACACTCGTAGTCCCTTTGCCGCCTGCCGTGGGTAGGTCAGCGGGTAAATTGAAGAGCTATGGAATCACATGAATTGCCACAGATGGATCCCCGTGTGCTTAAGGCCACTTCCGTGAAGGCCGAGGACCCCGCAGCGCAGAGCCCGGAGCCGCAGGCGTTGAAGATCACCGCCGCGAGTTCGAATCCGAAGATGTTCACGCTGCCGTGGGAGAAGCCGCTGGCAACATGGCCTGAGGACCTGCTGGTCAACCTGCCGCGAGGCATCTCCAGGCACGTGGTGCGTTTCGTGCACGTGGGCGACGAAGTCTACGCCATGAAGGAAATCACACGCAACGTGGCGGAACGCGAATACGAGCTGCTGCGCCGACTGCAGAAGCTGGAACTGCCTACCGTGCAGCCGATCGCCGTGGTCACCGGCCGCCATAATGCGCAAGGTGAGCCGCTGGAAGCCATCCTGGTCACCAAGCATCTGAAATTCTCGCTGCCGTACCGCGCGCTGTTCGCCCGCAACCTGCGTCCCGACACCGCCGAACGACTCATCGACGCGCTTGCCGTGCTGATGGTGCGCCTGCACCTGGCCGGCTTCTATTGGGGCGATGTGTCCCTGTCTAACGTGCTGTTCCTGCGTGACGCCGACGCTTTCTCCGCGTTCCTGGTGGACGCCGAAACCGGCGATCTGCAGGTGAACCTCACCGAAGGCCAGCGTGAATACGATGTGGATTTGGCCCGTACGAACATCATCGGCGAACTGATGGATCTGTCTTCCGGCGCATTGCTGCCGAGCAACGTGGACGAAATCGAAATCGGAAACCGCCTGGTGGACCGCTACCATTCGCTGTGGAGCGCGCTGACCGACACCGACAAGTTCAGCCCGGACGAGATGTGGAAGATCGAAAAGCGCGTCAACAAGCTCAACGAACTGGGCTTCGACGTGGACGAGCTGGAAATGAAGACCGCCGAGGACGGCAAGCGCGTGCTGGTGCGTCCGCGCGTGGTGGACGCCGGCTACGCCAACCGCAAGCTGCTGCGACTGACCGGTCTTGACGTGCAGGAGAACCAGGCCCGTCGTCTGCTCAACGACCTTGACGCCTACCGTGCCTCCACGTGGCGTGAGGGCGAGGATCTGGAAATCGTGGCCACCGACTGGATGCGCGAGGTGTTCGAGCCGACCGTGCGTATGATTCCGCGCGAATACCGTTCCCAGATCGAGCCGGCGCAGTTCTTCCATGAGGTACTCGACCATCGTTGGTTCCTTGCGGAGAAGGCCGGCCACGACGTGTCCATGACCGAAGCCGTGAAGAGCTATGTGGAGAACGTGCTGCCGCAGTACAAGCTCGATCAGAAGGATTTGGACGTGTTGAACGACGAAGCCGATTCCGGCGTGATCGACGACGAATACACGTACAACGATCCCGATGACGACGGCTACAACCCCGACGACGATCCCGACGCGGCGGTGTGGAGCCACTGATTCTGCACGTTAGCATGGTCCGTAATTGCTGGAGCCTCTAACACAAGAAAAGCTCAGGAAAACAAAAGAAGCTCAAGCTGGAAAAGCTTGAGCTTCTTTGTATGTATCGCAAATATACAACGATTACTTGGCTGCGGCAGCCGCTTCACGACGTGCGCGCGCCACGGCGTACAGCGTGATGCCGGCCGCGACGGACGCGTTCAGTGATTCCACCATATTCGACATCGGAATGCCGGCGATGGAATCGCACGCCTCTCGTACCAGACGGCTCAGGCCGTTGCCTTCCGAGCCGAGCACAACCACCAGCGGATCGGTTTCGAAACCGGTTTCGCCGACGAGCGCCTCGCCGCCGCCGTCAAGACCGACGCTGTAGTAGCCGCGTTCCTTCAGGCTTTCGATCGCCTTCGTCAGGTTCACCACGCGTGCCACCGGCATATGCGCTGCGGCGCCCGCCGACACCTTCCATGCGGCGGCGGTGACCGAAGCGGAACGACGTTCCGGCAGAATCACGCCGTTCGCGCCGAATGCGGCCGCGGAACGGATGACCGCGCCGAGGTTCTGCGGATCGGTGACGCCGTCCAGTGCGATGAACAGCGGACGTGCCGCGATGCGCGCGCTTTCCGAATCGGCTGCTTCCATGGCACGCGCCTTCTTATCGGCGCGGTCCACGAGCTCTGCCAGCGAGGAATACTGGAACGGTTGCGCCTTCAGCACCACGCCCTGATGGTTCGACGAGCGTGCGATACGGTCCATTTCGAGCCTGTCGGCTTCCAGCAGATGCAGTCCGTGGATGCCGGCGAGACGCACGATTTCGCGCGTGCGATCGTCATGCTCGATACGTGCCGCCACATACAGCGTGGTTGCCGGCACGCCACAACGCAGCGCCTCAAGCACCGCGTTACGGCCGATGACCAGATCGTCGGATTCCGAAGTGAACTTCGCCACGCGACGACGTGCCGCCAGTCGCGGATCGGCCATCTTGCGGCGATCCGCCGCCTTCTTCGCCTTGTAAGCCTTGTGATATACGCGATCTTCGGCCTTGGGAGTCGGCCCCTTGCCCTTCAGCGCGTTACGATGCTTTCCGCCCGACCCCTTGGTCGGTCCTTTTTTCATTGCCATAGTTGTCCATTGTCCCAGCACCCCGGGAAAAGGCGGCGGCTTCGCGTCTGCTCGATATTGCTCGATATGATGGCAAGAATGGAGAAGAACAAAGAGATTTTCGGATTGCCCCTCATGTTCTGGGGTCTGTGGGTCACGCTGCTCATCCTGTGGATGGGCCGTTTCGTCACGTCGTTTCTTTCCATGTACCTCGTTTCCGACATGCATGTGAGCGCGGGCGTGGCTGGCACTATCGTCTCCATGTACGGTTTCGGCGGTATTTTCGGCTGCCTGTACGGTGGTGCGCTGTCTGACCGATTCGGGCGCCCCGCGATGATTGTTATCGGCAATCTCGGTTCCGCGGTGATGCTGGTTTTGTTGGCTTGTATCGGCAATCCTTGGATTATGGCGATTACGTTGCTGATATACGGTGCGATTTCATCTATGCCGACGCCTGCGGTCGCGGCTTACGTTTCCGACGTGGTGCCGTTTCGCAAGCAGAAGCGTGCGTATTCGCTGCAAACATGGGCTGCGAATTTCGGCTTCGCTATCGGCCCGATCATCGCCAACCAGCTTGTCAAAATCTCCTATTCGCTGATGTTCTATGCGGAAGCGGCTGTGTTGGTATTCGCTACGTTGCTGATGATGGCATTCTTCAAAGAGGCCGGGCTGGGCGTGCACGGTGTCGGACGGTCTGTGAAACGCTCCGTGGAACGTTCCGTGGAACAACCTGTGGAACGTTCTGGCACTGCGCAAACGGCTCAATCGCAGCAATCGGAATTCTCCATTTGGCGCAGCTATCGTCGTGCCTGCACCGACAAAGCGCTCATGTCGATGGTGGTGCTGATGTTCCTGTACACGCTGGCGTATTACCAGATCGTCAGCGGACTTCCGATTTCGATGACGCAGATTGGGCTTGGTACGGACGAATATTCCAGCCTGCTGACCATCAACGGAGGCATTCTGTGTTTGCTGCAGATTCCTGCGATCGCGCTGTTCCAGCGGATGAGCAACACCCGTGTGCTGGTGCTGGGCATGTCCATTACCGCGGTTGGCTATGCGTTCCAAATCGGCGCCGATTCGTGGGTGACGTTCGCGATTGCGACCGTGCTGTGGACGCTCGGCGAGCTTGGCACATTCCCGATTGCCGCTACGACGGTGGCGAATATCGCGCCGAAGGATGTACGCGGCACGTATCAGGGCTTGTACAACCTGGTGTGGTCGCTATCCAACGCGTTTTCGCCGCTTGTCGGAGGCTGGATTTTGAACGCGTTCGGCAGTCACGTGCTGTGGACCTGCTGCACGGTGATGTTCGTAATTGTGGCGATTGGTTTCTACGTGACGCGCGGCCCCCGCGAACGCGCCGCAGCCCGCAATCTTGCGATGGAGGAACTGTAGCGGTTGCGCTGCGCAGGTGGCGTGCGGTAGATACGCCACCGAACTTGCCAGACAACTTAACATAACTTAACGGCAACTTCGCATCTGTTAAGTTCGCTGGTAAGTTGCTGTTAAGTTCGTGCGAAGTTGACGGAAAGCGATGTATTGGCGTGATTGTGTGGCACAAATAATGGACATTGCCGGCAAGACAGGGGTGCATGTGCGCGTATGAAAAAGCGGGAGGCCGCGATTCGGTTGGAATCGCGGCCTCCCGCTATGCGATTTAAAAAATCGGAAAGAAGAGAATCGGTGCCGCAGCGTTCGCTGCGGCGGTGCCTTGCCTCACGCGGTCTGTTTCAAAGAGATGGCCTGACGCGGTTCGGCTTGCCTTCCTGCTTGAAGGTCTTACTTGTTGAGGACCTTCTTCATCAGATCAGCGGAAGCCTTGGCAAGTGCGAACTGGCCGAAGCCCGGATCGATGGAAGCGAGGTTGGAGTTGAGGATCTGGTTGAAAGTGTCGTTGTTCTTCATGATGTTTCCTTTCGGACGACCGCCTGGTTTCTTGCTTCTTTTTTTCTTCTCTACATCGTGCGGTGCGTCGCTATTGTGTTGTTTTTCTTGTTCTTCGTTCTTCTGTTGTTTTTCTGTTGTGCCTTTACTATACGCACGTCGGTATGCGTCTGGCATGCCGCAATCGTCATTTCTATTGTAAAATCATCGGGTTATCTTGAAGAAAATGTGATTACTGTGCCCGCATAACAACACAATCGCCGTATCGTACGCTGACACGAGACGGAACATATCCATTCCCATGTCAACGCACGATACGGCGATATCGGCGTAAATCAGCGGAATAATCGTAAATCAGCGGGGCTGACGGAAGTGACGGTCACCGATTGGATTGAACGGCGTGTGCGGTTCAAGCTGGTACCAGTATGCCACCGACGCGACGTCATCCTGCCGCTCGAAATTGCCGGCTTCCTCGGTGCCGATCTGCTGCCAGGTGACGCGCAGGTCAGAATCGAAATAAATCGGATCCGGAATGTGCCAGCGGTACAGGCCGCGCATGACGGGTGTGGCCACATCCCAGTAGTCGCTTTCGCGGTGCGCGGCAAGACGCTGCGAATAGAACGGGAATCCCAGGTACGGTCCGGTGAACGTGTTCTCGCGCATGCGGCCATGCTCGTCGAAGTCGGCGAAACTCCACGCGCCGCCGAAGTAGTCTTCCGCTCCGGTGCTGCACCACGTCGGGTACTGTTCATCGCCGTCGATGTACATCTTGACTTCGCCTTCGCCCCACCAGCGGCTTTCCAGCGCGGTCAGCGCAAGGTAGGTGCCGATGTACGCGCCATGGCCGTGCACATTGTCGAGAATCGTGTAGTCACGGGCAATTTCGGTGACGCGTTCGCGGCGCCACTGCGCATGGAAGCGCATCGCATCGGCTGGCAGCGCGTCGTATTCCGTGTAGTCGATTTGGTAGAAGAAGGCCGGCACGTCCTCGTTGTGATCGTTGCGCAGCACAATGCGCGCGTGCTCGAACGGCATGGCGAAATAGCAGTTGAAACCTCGATTTGGCACCACCATGATCGGGATGGAATTGATACGGCAGGCCTGTGCGTGACCGCAGCAGAAGAAATCGCCGATCGGGCACTGCACGGACGGCGTCTCCTCGCCATCCCAATAGAATTCGAGGATGAGATTGCGCAGTACGTTCGGACCGGTCGGGGAAGTGCGGTCGGTGACCGTCATCCAAATGTGGCGAATCACGCCCGGGCCATCGACGTCCATCAGCGTGACCGAATCGCCCGCCTTGATCGTCTGGATGCAAGGGCTGCCCTTACGTGACGGGCCGAGCGCGCTGGCGGCGGTGGCTGCAGTGCCCTTGCCGCCGGTCGGGTTTTCGGCGTTGACGCAACGTGTACGGCCGTGGTCCGTCGCGATTGCTAGCGAATCGAGGGCACCGTTGCCGAAACCGGAAGTCGCCATAGTATTCATTGTTCTCTCCTTTGTTAAACAGCTTGGGAAACGCGGAAATGGGTGCGCCGCCTACCACTACCGACTATCGTAGATCCCCCTTGCAGTGGGCGCGTCGATAATGCCGGCCACGGTGCTGAAAGCCGCCGCGGCCGGTTGTGTCTGTTTTTGCGTTATTTCACAACATCCCAGCGTTGTTGGGTCGCGTTACTTCACTGCACCGGCGGTGATACCCTGCGACAGCTTGCGCTGGAAGATGATGAAGAAGATGATGGTCGGGATGATGCTCAGCAGCGAAGCCGATGCCAGCGTGGTCGCTTCCATGGTGCGCTGGCCCTGCAGGGTGGCGAGTGCCAGCGGAATGGTCTGTACGTCATCGCTCATGAGGAACGCCATCGGAATCATGTATTCGTTCCACGTCCACACGAAGAAGAACACGAACAGCACGCTGATGGTCGGCCAAGAAATTGGCAGCACCACCTTGCGCAGGATTTGCCAGCGAGAGGCGCCGTCGATGGCCGCGGCCTCAAGGATGGCCTGCGGGAACGTGCCGTATACGGAGGACAGCAGATAGGTGCCGTAGGCGCTTTGGATGATGGTGAAGATGATGATGATCGCGAGTTTGGTGTTGTACAGACCGACCTGCTTGAACATGGTGTACAGCGGGTAGAGCAGCGCTTCCTGCGGCATCATGTTGGCGAGCATGATGCCGAGCACGATCCAGGTGTTGCCCTTGACCTTGCCGATGCCGAGCGCGAAGGAGTTGAGCACCGACAGCACGACCGCCGCGACAGCCACCACTAGGGAGATGATGAAGCTGTTCCAGAACTTCAGTGGGAAGTTGGTGGTAGTCCAGAAGGAGATGATGCCCTCCATGGTGAAGTGCTTCGGCAGGGAGAGCGGGCCGGTGGCGTTGTAATCGGCGGAGGTCTTGAACGCGTTGACGGTCAGGACGAGCAGCGGGAACAGGACGAGCAGAGCTCCGGCGACGAGCAGGATCAGGGTGATCCAGTCACCTGCGGAACGCACGTGCTGCGTTTTCTTCGAGGCCTTGCGCGCGGCGGCCGTGGACATGGAATAAGTCATGATGGCACCTTTGCTTTTCGGATTTTTAGTATGTTCTTGCGATTGTTTTTCGGGTTTTCTCTCAGACGAGTTCCTTCTCGACGTGCTTCTGCACGAGGGTGAACACGATGGAGAAGACGATGATTACCACAGTCAGCGCTGTGGAGATTGCGGCACCGTAGCCCACCTGCTGCACCTGGAAGAACTGGTTGTAGGAGTAGTACGACGGAACCGTGGTGGAGGTGCCCGGACCGCCCTTGGTGAGCAGGTAGACCGGAGCGAAGGTCTTCAGTGCGCCGATGGTTGCGGTGAGGATGACCACCAGCAGTTCAGGGATGATGGACGGCAGGGTGACCACGCGGAACTTCTGCCACCAGTTGGCGCCGTCAAGACCTGCGGCCTCGTAGAGTTCCGGATCGACGCGCTGCAGGCCCGACATGAAGATGACGATCGGGTAGCCGAGCTGGATCCACACCAGGATGAACATGAGGATCGGCAGTGCGCTGTCAGGGCTGCCCAGCCAGTTGTGCTGCAATGCACCCAAGCCGATCTTGGCGAGCAGCGCGTTGACGGCACCGTCCTCCGGGCGGAAGATCCAGCCCATGATGATTGCGGCGACGGCCACCGGAAGCAGCTGCGGCAAATAGAACAGCGCGCGCAGGAAGGAAGCGGTTTTGCCGCCGAACTTCTTTTGGATCACGTCGGTGAGCAGAGACGAGATGAACAGGCCGAGGATGGTAGGGATGACCACGATAGCCACGATGATCCAGAACGAGTTAGCGAAGGAAATCCAGAACGTCGAATCGGAGAACAGGCGTTTCCAGTTTTTCAGGCCGACCCACTTGACGGGACCGACGCCACGCCAGCGGGTGAAGCTCAGGTAGATGTTCCAGATGAACGGAACAACAACTACCGCGAACAGACCGATGAGGCCGGGGATGAGGTATGGAACGAATTTCGCGGAGCGGTTGCCGGGAAGTCTCGACATGGAGGCTTCGTGCTTGGTCTTTTGAGACATTGCAAGTCCTTTGAAATATTGATGATCCGAGGGATTTCCGATGGATTGTTCTGTGATGACGCACGATTTGGCGCGATGCGACGTGCGGAATGTATGGGGGAGGAAAGGGTTGGTGCGGTCCGCCCGAAGACGGGCCGCACCATTATTGGAGTTGGAATGGAAAGGAAGGATCGGTTGTTTTTAGTTGTTCTTGACGCCCATGTCCTCGACGCCGGTGTCGTACTTCTCGTGGATGTTCTTGAGCACGTCTGCCGGCTTCTTGGTGCCGTTGACCAGCTCCTGGAACTCCGCTGGAACCGCGTCGGTGAGGTTGGAGGCCGCGTAATCCGGGTAGTAGCTGAGCTTGCCGTCCTTGGCGTAGGAATCGTATTCCTCGATCATGGCCTTGCTCTTCGCGTCGGTGATCTTGCTGGTGTCTGCCGCTACCGGAATGCCGCCTGCGTTGCCGAGGAAGTTCTGCACATCATCGGAGAGGACGTAGTCGATGAACTTGGCGGACAGATCCTTGTGGTGCGACTTCTCAGGAATCACCAGCAGGTTGCCTGCGCAGCCGACTGCGTAGTTGGATTCCGGCATGACGGCCGCGTCCCAATCGAACGACTTGATCTGCTTGACGAAACGGCCCTGGTTCCAAGTACCAGTCTGGTAGATCGGATATTCGCCCTTGATGAAGGCCTGCGTGGTGTCCTCGGCCTTCATGCCAGTGGCGTTGCGGGAGATGAAGCCCTTGTCAAGCCACTCGTTGATGGTCTTGACGGAGTTGGTCAGCACTTTGGAATTCCAGTCGACGTCACCCCTGTACAGCTGCCAGTTGTCGATGAACTTGGAGTCGGCATTCTTGGAAACGAGCTGCCACCACAGCCACATCACGCCGTATTCCTGCGCGTCGGCTGCAATCGGGGTCACGCCGGCGTCCACGAACTTCTGGCAGGCGTCCACGAACTCGTCGTAGGTGGTCGGAATCTTGATGTTGTACTTGGCGAACAGGTCCTTGTTGTAGTAGACGCGCTGGAATTCAGCGTAGCTGGTCATACCGTACCAGGTATCGCCGTCCATGATGCCGTTCTCGTCGTACTTGGCGACTGCTGCGTTTGCGCCGGTCACCTTCTTGTCCCAGCCGTACTGCTTGACATAGTCGCCGAGGTCGGTGAGCAGGCCCATGGTGGAGAGCACGCCGGCGGAGCCGTTGCCGCGGTTGGATTCCATGAGGTCTGGCGCTTCGTCGGAGTTCAGGAATTGGCTGCCGTTCTGCGCGATCTGGGTGAAGGACTTGCGTTCGAAGTTGATCTTGACGCCGGTCTCTTTTTCGAAGGCCTTGGCCGCGCGACGCCAAGCCTGAGTCTGGCCTGCGTCGTCCTCTTCGTAATACCAGAACGACAGGCTGTCCGGCTTTTCCTCATCTTGGGCGGTATCGCTACCACATGCGGCGAGGGAGGTCAGCGACAGTGCTGCGATGGCCAGTGTGGCCAGTCCTCGTTTGATGTTCATTGCTATTCTCCTTGTTTCCTTCTTGAGGCGCGCCCTGCGGCACGGCTCACATCTGGTTGTATTGAAACGTTTCGATGACGTGCGTGCGATTCCGCGGTCCGTTTGG
>ERZ506791.457-NODE-457-length-19878-cov-6.832316_pt1 | contig 19878 bp, 17 predicted proteins | sample MGYA00513184_ERZ506791 | MGnify/ENA metagenome assembly ERZ506791
CCTGGGTCATCATCAGCGGCAGGCTGAACAGCAGCATATTTTTCCACAGGGACCCCTCCGTCATGTTGACGGACAGCGCGCCCCTTTTGCGATTTTCTTCCATGGAACACACCTCTGATCTCAAAAAATCCTGTACTCAATGGGACAGTATAACACCGCTTTTTCCGCAAAACAACCCCCTGCGAACACATATTTTCCTATGGAGAAAGCTCTGGGAATTGTGCACAATGATGGGAGCCATAATTTTTTTCCGCCCCCCTTGACAACGTAACACTGTTATGCTATTATCATAACAATGTTACGGAACACTGTTACGTATCCAAAAGCGACGGGAGGAACGATATGGATCAGGAGTTGATCTCAAAAAAGGAGCTGCTGGAGACGTTCGGCATCTCCTACGGGGCCCTGTACCGGTGGAAGCGGATGGGGCTGATTCCGGAGGCGTGGTTCCTGCGGCGGTCCACGTCCACGGGACAGGAAACCTTCTTCCGCCGGGACCAGATCTGCCAGCGGGTCCGGCTGATTCTGGACAACAAGGAGCACCAGACCCTGGACGAGCTGGCGGCCAGTCTGGCGGAGAAGCGTCAGACCGTTATGGCCCGGCGAAAGCTCATTATTGAAACGGCCTATGGCCGCAGGGAATTTCCTCTGGAGGAGGTCCGCCGCGCCGTGGTGGCGGAGGGCCAGCGCCAGGAGGACGTATTGGAATTATTGAAGGAGGTCACATTATGAACGAGAAGATGGATATGAGAATTTCCGGCAGCAGCACCATGCCCGGCGGCGAATACGACCGGGTGTCCATCAGCGGCAGCGGCACGGTCCAGGGAGATCTGCGGTGTCAGAGCCTCAGCTGCTCCGGCAGCGCCCGGGTCCAGGGAGACGTGGACTGCGCCGGCGAGGTTCGCAGCAGCGGCAGCAGCAAGGTCACCGGCAGCATCACCTGCGAGAGCCTCAGCTGCTCCGGCGCGGTGAAATGCGAGGGCAGCATCCTGTCCCGGGGTCGGATCCACAGCTCCGGCGCCATGAAGGTAAGCGGCAGCCTGGAGGGCGGCGAGGTAGACGTATCCGGCGGCCTGGAGGCGGCGGACATCCGCTGCCAGGAGCTGCGCTGCTCCGGCGCCATGAACGTCTCCGGCGGCGTGGAGGCGGAAGCCGTCCGCATTTCCGGCATGGCCGGCATCCCGGGCCTGCTGAACGCGGAAACCGTGGAGATCGCCGCCGACCGCGGCATCCGCATCGGCAGCATCGGCGGCAGCAGCATCCGCATTTATCAGCCCCAGCAGAAGTCCCTGCTGGGCCTGTTCCGCAGCAGCTGCTCCTGCGCCCAGGCAGGCGATATCGAGGGCGATGACGTGGACCTGGAATACACCCAGGCCGACGTGGTCCGGGGCCGCCGGGTCCGCATCGGCGAGGGCTGCTCCATCGGACGGGTGGAGTACAGCGAGAGTCTGGACGCCCTGCCCGGCACCGTGGGCGAGGCCGTCCAGACCGGTGAGTGACATGGAGCTGCTGTACGCCGACAAGCGCATCGCCGTGGCGGTGAAGCTCCCTGGTATCCTCAGCACCGACGAGCCCGGCGGTATGCCGGAGCTGCTGCGCCGCCAGCTGGGCACCCCCTGCATCCGCACCGTTCACCGGCTGGATGCCGCCACCGGCGGGGTCATGGTGTTCGCCCGGTCCGCCGCGGCGGCCTCCATTCTGTCCGGCCAGGTCCGGGACCATCAGTTCCGGAAAACATACCTGGCCGTGGTCCGGGGTGACCCGGGACACAGCGGGACATGGCGGGACCTGCTGGGCCGCGACCCGGTGCGGCGGCGCACGGTGGTGGCGCAGGAGCCGGGGCCGGACGTCCGCCCGGCGGAGCTGGATTTTCAGCGACTGGCCTCCCGGGACGGCTTGTCATTGGTGCGGATCACCCTGCATACCGGCCGCACCCACCAGATCCGGGTGCAGTTTGCCAGCCGGGGCTTCCCTCTGGTGGGAGACCGGAAATACGGCGGCGCCGGGGACGGCGAGACGCTGGCCCTGTGGTCCTGGCGGCTGGGCTTTACCCACCCGGAAACGGGACGGAGCATGGTGTTCACCCACCAGCCCCCGGCCGCCTGGCCCTGGACCCTGTTTCCCCTGCCGGAAACCGGAAGATAAGCCGCTCAGGGCGCGCGGCCCCGCGCCGCGCGCCCATTTTCGGATTTCGCGGGGAAAAATTTATTTTTCTCTTGACAGAGCCCGGATACATATGGTATCATGACAAAGCTGACGATTTCGCGGAGGGCGCATGCGGGTGTAGCACAATGGCCAGGGCACCAGCCTTCCAAGCTGGGGATGCGGGTTCGATTCCCGTCACCCGCTCCACTTACTCATGCGCCAGTAGCTCAGTTGGATAGAGCAACTGCCTTCTAAGCAGTAGGCCAGGGGTTCGAGTCCCTTCTGGCGCGCCACTTCTTTACTGGAGCAGATCGGCAGCGTTCCTTGCGGTTTTCATATGGTGGGTGTAGCTCAGTTGGTTAGAGCACCGGATTGTGGTTCCGGGTGTCGAGGGTTCGAGTCCCTTTACCCACCCCACTGAATATCAGGGATTGGGAGCGATCCCAATCCCTGATTCCTTTTCTCCACACAGGGGTGTAGCCAAGTGGTAAGGCAAGGGACTTTGACTCCCTCATCCGCTGGTTCGAGTCCAGCCATCCCTGCCACGCCTTTTCGGATGGCCCCATCCTTTTTGTATATGTGCCACGCTCCGTTAGCTCAGTCGGTAGAGCACCTGCCTTTTAAGCAGGGTGTCCGGGGTTCGAATCCCCGACGGGGCACCAAAAAGAAAGACACGCTTGCGCGTGTCTTTCTTTTTGTATTTGACGTTTTTCCCGATAAAAACGAATCCCATTCGTAATATCATTCAGAAATATCACTATCCGTATTCAGAAGCCGAACACGATCCCCACCACGGCGGAGGCCAGGATGAACACAATGGGGTGCAGGCCCTTGGTGGGCTTCACCCAGCGGGTCAGCGCCAGGATCACCGCCGCCAGAGCCAATGCCTTCCAGTTTACAATCGCCAGGCCCGTGGCTCCGGTGTTCAGCAGGGTGATGGCCACCACGGACAGGCCCGCTGCGGCCACCATGGCCGTGGACGCCGGGCGCAGCCCGTAAAATGCCGCCTCCACATACCGGTTGTGCCGGAAGGCCTTCAGGAATGCCGCGATCACGAGAATCACGATCACCGACGGTGTCACCAGGCCCAGAGTGGATACGATGGCCCCGGGAATGCCCCGGGTGACAAAGCCCACATAGGTAGCCATGTTCACGCCGATGGGGCCGGGGGTAGACTCGGACACCGCCAGCATATCTGCCAGCTGGGTGCGGGTAAACCATCCGGTGCGGTCCGCCATGTCATACAGAAACGGCAGGGTGGCCAGACCGCCGCCTACGGCAAACAGTCCGGTTTTGAAAAACTCATAAAACAGCTGCAAATAGATCATGACCGCTTCGCCCCCAGATTCTTAATGAGAAGTCCCGCCACGGCTGCCGCCAACACATAGATAATGGGCGAGAGCTTGGTGAACACCGACAGCGCCAGGATCACCAGGAAGATCACCAGGCCCCACACGTCCTTCACCGCGCCCTTCCACAGCTTCAGCACGGCGTTGAAAATCAGCACGCACACGCACACCCGGATCCCGGCAAAGGCGTGCTGCACCCACGCCAGATGGGAAAACGTGGTGATGACGCCGGCCAGGGCCGCAATGATCACCAGGGACGGAAACACCACGCCCAGGGTGGCCGCGATGCCGCCCAGAATACCGCGGCGCTTCTGGCCGATAAACGTGGCGGTGTTCACGGCAATGACGCCGGGGGTACACTGGCCGATGGCGAAATAATCGGTCAGCTCCTCATCGGTGGCCCATCCCTTGTTTTCCACCACCTCCCGCTGCAAAATCGGCAGCATGGCATAGCCGCCGCCGAAGGTCATGACCCCCACCTTGGCAAAGGTCAGAAACAGGGTAAGCAATTCCTTCAACAAAACACACCTCCTGGAATGTCCGGGCCGCCGCATTTCCCATAAAAAGGGCCCTGCGATACTGTATACCAATCCCAGGCGGCTGTCAATTGCCATTGCCGTAAAATTTTGGCAGTTCGTCTTAAAATAAACAGGCATTTTATCAGAAATTCCTTGCTTTTCTGCCGAAGACGGTATAAAATATTCGGGAAGCTTTTCTGGGAGGACTGGATCAACATATGAGCAACAACCCCTATAAGACCCGCGAGGGCGGCGCAACCGTCACGGTTTTCGTGCCCTACGACTGCAACAACCACTGCCCCTTCTGCATCAACAAAAAGGAATACGCCGACTGCACCGGCTTCAGCCTGGACGCCATTCTGGAGAGCATCCGCACCATGGACGCCATCACCCCCCGGTGCGATTTCGTGTTCACCGGCGGCGAGCCTCTGGCCAATCTGGAGTCCCTGCAAAAAATGCTGGACGCTATCCCCACCACCCACAAGGTGTATATCAACACCACCTTCCCGGTGCAGACCGGGTTCTACACCGCCGAGGAAATGCTGGACTTCACCCGGCGCAACCGGGACAAGATCACCTGCATGAACATCTCCCGCCACCTGGTAAAATACGTGGAGGAGAGTCCCGACCAGGTGCTGGGGCAGATCGCCTGCCCCACCCGCATCAACTGCGTGCTGTACAAGAAATACCCGGCGGAGAAGCTCCCCCAGTATGTGGAGCGTTTCCTGCCCTATGGCATCCCCATCCAGTTCCGGTATGACTATACCGAAACCACGCCGGAGAACCTGTATGACCAGGATCACGACCCCATTCTGCAGGACCTGAAGCGCCTGTTCACCTATCGGGGGCTGGACGGCTGCCGTATGCGCAACGGCTTCCACTTTGAGTACAAGGGCCTGCACATGACGTACCACAAGACCCTGCCCTATTCCACCATCGTGGAAAAGGGCGACGACGGCGTGACCTATGACATTCTGTATGATATTCTCATCAAGCAGAACGGCGAGATCCACTCCGACTGGACCGGCGTGAAGATGGACGTGGAGAAATACCGCCGCGTGACCTTTGAGCCCTACGATCTGCGGGTGCTGGACGGCACTGTTGATTTCTGAAAAAAACCTCCTGACCGTTCCCGGTCAGGAGGGATTTTTTTATTGGCTGCACAGGGGGCGCAGGGCCGCCAGCAGCTTGTCATTGTCCTCCGTATTGCGGACGGCCAGGCGCAGGTACTGCCGCCCGCCCAGCTTAGCGGACAGATCCTTCACCAGAATGCGGCTGCCGATCAGCAGCTCCCGGGTAACGGCCCGGGAGGACAGGCCGCCCAGCAGCTCCACCATCAGATAGTTGGCCTGAGACGGGATCACCCGCAGGTTGGGGAGTTTCTCCAGCTCCGCCCGGAAGCGGGCCCGCTCGGCCCGGATGCGGTCCAGGGACTGGGCATAGTCCTTTTTATACTTCTCCTCGATCTGCATATAGAACTCGGCAAAGGAGTTGATGTTCCAAATGGCCACGTCCTTTTTCAGCGCATCAATAAGCTCCGTGTCGCCGGAGGCCAGAACACCCAGCCGCAGGCCGGGCACGCCATAGGACTTGGAGATGCTCTTGACCACATACAGCCGCTTGTGGGCATCCAGCAGCTCCTGGCGGATGAAGGTGTTGTCCGCCTCGTCGGCAAAGTCGGCAAAGGACTCGTCCACGATCAGGCGGATCCCCTTTTCCTCCGCCCACCGGATCAGGCGACGGACATCCCCGGCAGGGATATAGTTGCCGGAGGGGTTATCCGGGTTGATGAGCACCAGGTTGTCAATGGCCTGGCCGCCAAAGAAGGCCATCAGATCGTCGGCGGTATACCGGAAGTCCGGCCCCGCCGGGGTAAAGCAGACGTTGGGCCGGTCCTGACAGCGGTTGGGATACTCCTCAAATGTGGGACGGATGAAGCCGGTGACGCCCTCCAGCCGGGCCATCAGGGCCTTGATCAGCTCCGCTGCGCCGTTGCCCACCACGATATTGTCCTGGTGAACGGCAAAATTCCTGCCTGCCAGCAGGGCATTCACCCGCATGCCGGAGGGATACTGGGTCAGCAGCGGGGTAAAGTTGGCCTGCATCTCGTCGATCAGCCGCTGGGGCGGGAAGTAGGGATTCACCAGATAGCAGAAGTCCAGCAACTGGGGATAACGCCAGTAGCCGCCGTAGCGTCCCTGCATCAGGCTGACCTTGAAGTCCGGGTCCTGGGCAAACATGGACGAGGCGATATCCAGATCCTGGATGTCGTCGATCTCGTACCAGAGCTGGCCGTTCAGGCGCTTGGCCCGGATCTCGGGGTCATCCAGCATGGTGATGACCCGCAGGACCTGCTCATAGTACTCGTTGTTGCCCAGGGCCCTGGAGTACGCCTCCAGGAAGGGGACGTAGTGGGTCTGGGAAAAGTGGCGGCCGAACTTATAGATATTGACGGTCTTATAGTACTCGCCGGCCTCCTGGAACTTGAAGCTCTTCCCCGGAACGAAGGACTCGATGCTGTCATCTGCCCCCAGCTTCACGCAGGTGCCGTCCATCCAGCTCTTGTACTTGTCCACCAGAGCCAGCGTCTCCCGGGGGTCGTCCAGCAGCTGGTCGATGACGGAGTCCTCAAAGATCAGATCCGACTCAAACAGCAAGGTATCATCCTGGCAGAGGTAGTCCTTGGCCAGGGCCAGCGAATAGATATTGTTGGTCTTGTCGTAAATGGGGTTATGGACATAGACAATAGGCGTCCGGATGCCCAGGGTGTCGATGTACTCCATGAGCTTCTCGCCCTCATAGCCCACCACGATGACGATGCGGGACAGATGGCGGCGCTCGATCTGATGGAGCATCCGGTCGATCAGGGCCACGCCGTTGACCTGTACCATGCACTTGGTCCTGTCCTGGGTCAGCTCCTTCAGGCGCTTGCCCATGCCCGCTGCCAATATGATTGCCTGCATATGGTCTCCCCTTTTCTGTCTGGAGTTTTGGATGCCCCATTATACCCCATGCAGTGGAAATGTGCAATGGCAGACAGGCGAAAAATGCGAAATTCCGGGTCCGGGCCATTGCATTCCTCCCGGCAGCATGATATGATAGAGAAAAAAGAAGGGAGCTGAAAAGATGATCATGATCTCCTGCTGAACATCTGGCGCAATATGCTTCGGGCGGCGTTGACCGCCTGGTTCGTTGTGCCTTTTCGCGGGAAATCGGTTCATCTCTCGGCTCCATGCATGGTGTTGCCCTGCCCTTTTGCGGGCACAGTATGTGCATTTGGCTGCGGGAATCGTTTCCCGCAGCCATTTTTGCTATAGGAGGCATAACCATGTCCTTGATTCAAGTATCCAACCTGACCTTCTGCTACGAGGGCAGCTGCGACAACATTTTTGAAAACGTCAGCTTCCAGATCGACACCGACTGGCGGCTGGGTCTCACCGGCCGCAACGGCCGGGGAAAAACCACCCTGCTCCGGCTTTTGCAGGGAATGTACCCCCACCGGGGAACCATCCGCGCCAGCGTGGGCTTCGACTATTTCCCCTACACGGTGCCGGACCCGGAGGAGTGCCCCCTGGAGCTGCTGCCGGCCATCTGCCCGGAGGTGCCCCAGTGGTGCTTTCTGCGGGAGCTTGCGCCGCTGGAGGTCCCGGAGGAGGCACTGTACCGCCCGTTTTCCACGCTCTCCGGCGGGGAGCGGTCCAGAATTCTGCTGGCCATGCTCTTTTCCCGGGACAACCGCTTCCTGCTGATCGACGAGCCCACCAACCATCTGGACCGGGCAGGCCGGGAGCTGGTCAGCCGCTATCTCAGGAGCAAACGGGGCTTTCTGCTGGTATCCCACGACCGCGCGTTTCTGGACGGCTGCGTGGACCACATCCTCTCCATCAACCCCAGCGGCATCGAGCTCCAGCGGGGCAATTTCTCCTCCTGGTATGAGAACAAGCAGCGCCGGGACGCCTACGAGCTGGCCCAGAACGCCCAGCTGAAAAAGGAGATCGGGCGGCTGAAGGAGGCAGCCCGGCAGTCCAGCGCCTGGGCCGACCGGGTGGAGAGCACCAAGATCGGCGCAAACTCCGCCAAGGCCAAGGGCGAGGCCGACGCCATGGGCGGACGGGCCTTCATCGGTGAGCAGTCCCGGCGCATGCAGCAGCGCCGCAAGAATCTGGAGCGGCGGCAGCAGAACGCCATTGAGGAAAAATCCGCCCTGTTGAAAAACCTGGAGACCAACCAGCCCCTGAAGCTGCATCCCCTGACCCACCACGCAAGACAGCTGGCGCTGCTGCGGGACCTGACCATCTGCTATGGCAGCGCACCGGTGTGCTCCGGCGTCTGCTTCCAGGTGGAGCAGGGGGAGCGCATCGCTCTCTGCGGCCCCAATGGCTCCGGCAAGTCCAGTATTCTGAAGCTGCTGTGCGGCCAGGACATCCCCCACACCGGGACCCTGGAGCTGGCCAGCGGACTGGTCATCTCCTATGTGCCCCAGGACGCATCCGGCCTGCGGGGCAGCCTGCGGGACTACGCCGCCCGCTGCGGCATTGACGAGACCCTGTTCAAAACCATTCTGCGCAAGCTGGGCTTTGAGCGGGTGCAGTTTGAGAAGGACATGTCCGACTATTCCGCCGGGCAGAAGAAAAAGGTTCTGCTGGCCCGGAGCATGTGCCAGTCCGCCCACCTGTATATCTGGGACGAGCCCCTGAACTATGTGGACGTTCTCTCCCGCATCCAGATTGAGGAGCTGCTGACGGCCTTCCGCCCCACCCTTCTGTTCGTGGAGCACGACCGCATGTTCTGTGACAAGATCGCCACAAAGCTGGTGGAGCTTTGAGTGCACAAACCGGCCCCGGCGCTTTTGCGCCGGGGCCGGTTTGTGTAAGCACAGAGCAATTTTATCGCTGACCCTTGTCGTAGGGGATGCCCTCGGCCTTGGGGGCCCGGGACTTCTTGGAGGTGAAGGCCAGCACCAGCAGGGTGATCAGGTACGGCAGCATCCGGTACAGGTGGGCGCTGATGCCGATGTCGGCCAGCAGGAACACGCCGTCGCCGTTGATGTCGATGCTGGCATATGCCGCGGCGATGCACTTGAACAGGCCGAACAGCAGGGACGCGCCCGCGATGTTCAGAGGCTTCCAGTTGCCGAAGATCATAACGGCCAGAGCCAGGAAGCCGAAGCCCGCCACGTCACCGTTGGAGGAGCAGTTGGCCGTGGTCATGGCGTACACAAAGCCGCCCATGCCCGCCAGAGCGCCGGAAATGGTGACGCCGGCATAGCGCATCCTGTAGACGTTGATGCCCAGAGAGTCCGCCGCCTGGGGATTCTCGCCGCAGGCCCGCAGACGCAGGCCGAACTTGGTCTTGTACAGGATGACGGACAGGATGATAAACAGCAGGATGCAGATGTAGGTGGCCAGATAGATCTTGTTCAGGAAGGTTTCCCCAAAGAAGCCCCAGTCCACGCTCTTGTCCACGCCGAAGGTGGACTTTTTCAGCATGAACCAGCTGGCAGAGTCGCCAGTGGCCATTTGCAGGGTATTCTGGTTGGCGATGATGCGGATCAGGAACAGCACCAGAGCGGGGGCCATCAGGTTCAGCGCCGTGCCGCCGATGGTCTGGTCCGCCCGGAGGTTGATGGACGCAAAGCTCAGCAGCAGGGAGAACACCGCGCCCATGGCCGCCGCCACCAGCATGGTCAGCAGCTCCAGCCCCTGAAGGGCCACCCAGTCGCCGGCCTGCTTGGCGGCCAGCACCGCCTCGGAGCCCTGCATCAGCCGCACGAACAGCACGCCGATGAAGGCGCCGAAGATCATGATACCTTCCAGGGCCAGGTTGATGATACCGCTGCGCTCGGCGAACACGCCGGCCAGGGCCACGATCATCAGGGGCACCGCATAAATAAGCGTCTGTTGGATCAGGAACGTCATGCCTGGTCGCCTCCTTCCTCCGTCTGAGCCGCTATCGGCTCTGCCGGTTCCGTGGGTTCCTCCGCCGGTTCCTCCGCCGGTGCGGCGTCCGCCGCCGGGGCGGCAGTCTCCTCCACATGGGCATGGGGCTTTTTCTTCCGGGACAGCATCATGCGGATGGCCAGGGAGAAGGCGGACAGATACACGATGACGGAGATGATCACGTCGGTGATGTATTCGTTATAAGCCGTCAGGTTGGTCAGCTGCTGGCCCACGATGTTCAGCATGGCCATGAAGATGCCGGTAAACACCACGGCGATGGGGTTGTTCAGTGCCAGCAGGGCCACGGGGATGCCGTTGAAGCCCACGGCGGGCAGGGACTGATAGGTGGACCAGTAGAACTCCGTGTTGCCGGACAGCCAGTACAGCGCAGCGCCGGCACCGGCCAGCGCACCGGCGATGGCCATGGACAGCACGATGTTGCGCTTGTCCCGGATACCGGCATAGCGGGCGGCGTGGCGGTTGGCGCCGCAGGCCTTCAGCTCATAGCCCAGGGTGGTCTTGTTCATCAGGATGTACATGGCGATGGCGATGACAATGGCCACCAGGATGCCGCCGTTGACCTGGGAGCCGGGGAACAGCATGTCCAGACCCAGCTTGGGCGTGGCCACGCCGTTGAAGGTGGTCTTATAGATGTAGCCGGACTTGGTGCTCTCGGTGAGGTTCTTGAAGCTGCTGATGTCGAACATCCAGGTCACCAGGTTGGCGGCGATCCAGTTGGTCATGATGCACGCCAGCACCTCGTTGATGTTCAGCAGGGCCTTTACCAGGCCGGGGATCGCGCCCCACAGAGCGCCGGACAGGCACCCGGCCAGGAAGGCCAGCACCCAGATGACGCCCACGGGCACGGACTCGGAGGGGATGGACAGGGCCACCATCAGGGTGACCATGGTGGAGATCAGATACTGACCGGGGGCGCCGATGTTGAACAGGCCGGTCTTGAAGGCCACGGCCACGGAAAGTCCCGTCATGATCAGGGGCGTTGCCCGGAACAGCATGTTGCCCAGGTTCACGGCGTTGAAGCCCCAGGTCAGGGTACCGGCGGCGTCCCGGCCGGTGCTGAAAATACCGGCAAAGATGATGCGGATACCGTCCCACGCGCCGGTCAAAGAGATCTTCTCATTGCACAGGCCCACGATGAGCACGGCGATGCCGCCCACCAGCAGACCCGCCAGAATGGAGATCAGGGATGAGAGCACCTTTTTGGTGCCGTCTTTTTCGTAAAGCGCTGCCAGTGCGTTCTTTTTCATGCCTGGTCACCTCCCATATCGTCCCGCTTGGCGCCGGACATGTACAGGCCCAGCTCGGCCACGGTGGTGGTTTTCGGATTCAGCTGGCCCACGAGCTGGCCCTCGTACATCACCAGGATGCGGTCGGACAGGCTCATGACCTCGTCCAGCTCCAGAGACACCAGCAGCACCGCCTTGCCGCGGTCCCGCTCGGCCACCAGCTGGCTGTGGATATACTCGATGGCGCCCACGTCCAGGCCGCGGGTGGGCTGCACCGCCACGATCAGGGACTTATCCCGGTCCACCTCGCGGGCGATGATGGCCTTCTGCTGGTTGCCGCCGGACATGCTGCGCACGATGGTCACGGGGCCCTGGCCGCTGCGGACATCGTATTGGTCAATAAGCCGCTGGGCATATTCCCGGACGGCGGCGTTCTTGATGAAGCCTGCCGTCTGGAACTGGGGCTCCAGATACCGCTGGAGCACCATGTTCTGCTCCAGGGTAAAGTCCAGGATCAGGCCGTGCTTATGCCGGTCCTCGGGGATATGGCTCATGTTTTCGCCCCGGTGGCGGATGGAGGCGTGGGTAATGTTCTTGCCGCACAGCTCCACAGTGCCGCCGGTGATTTTGTCCAGGCCCGTCAGGCCCTGGACGAACTCCGTCTGACCGTTGCCGTCGATGCCGGCGATACAGACGATCTCACCGGCCCGGACCTCCAGGCTCACGTCGTGGACGGCGTCCCGCTTGTGCTGATGGGAGGCCACGCACATGTGGCGCACCCGCAGCACGGGGTCCTTGGGCTGGGCGGGCTCCTTCACCACCTGCAGCTGCACCGGGCGGCCCACCATCATGTTGGACAGCTCCTGCTTGTTGGTGTCGCAGGTGTTCACCGTGCCCACATAGCGCCCCTTGCGCAGAACGGTGACCCGGTCCGCCACGGCCATGATCTCGTTGAGCTTGTGGGAGATGAACAGGATGGACTTGCCCTCCTTGGTGAGGCTGCGCATGATCTCCATGAGCTCGTCGATCTCCTGGGGGGTCAGCACGGCGGTGGGCTCGTCGAAGATGAGGATCTCGTTGTCGCGGTACAGCATCTTCAGGATCTCCACGCGCTGCTGCATGCCCACGGTGATGTCCTCTACTTTAGCGTCCAGGTCCACCCGCAGGCCATACCGCTGGGACAGGTCCTGCACCTTCTGCCGGGCTGCCTTCTTTTGCAGGAAGCCCATTTTGGTGTCCTCCGCGCCCAGGATGATGTTGTCCAGGACGGTGAACACATCGATGAGCTTGAAGTGCTGGTGCACCATGCCGATGCCCAGTGCCGTTGCGTCGTTGGGGTCGTTGATCTTCACCGGCTTGCCGTTTTTCCGGATCTCGCCCTCCTCCGGCTGGTACAGGCCGAACAGGACGGACATCAGCGTAGATTTGCCGGCGCCGTTTTCGCCCAGCAGGGCGTGGATCTCACCCTTGCGCAGCTGCAGGGTGATGTCGTCGTTGGCCTTAATGCCGGGAAACTCCTTGGTGATGTGAAGCATTTCGATCACATACTGGGGAGATTGCTCCATGCCGCCACCTACTTTCTCTCATTTTCTGTCTGCCGCAATCGTTTCCGAGGCGTACAGTATAACAAGTTTATTATAACGTCCAATGCAGGGAATTGCAAGAACGAACCGGAAAATAGGGCGGTATTCACAAAAATTGTCTCCCTCTCTCCGGCAAATAGACGGAAAAAACGCCGCCCAAGCGGACGGCGTTCTTTCCGGGAGCGTGTCAAAATTTTTTTGACACGCTCCGTAGCATTTTCAGAACTTCCATAGAAGTCCTGAAAATGCGGTGATTAAAAACGAAAGACACCCCTGATGGGTTTCTTTCGTAACTATCTTCCTTTCCGAAGCCGGCGACCACCGCACTTTTTGACCGTCTGACGGAAAAAACGCCGCCCAAGCGGACGGCGTTCTTTCCGGAACAAAAAGAAGGAAAACAATAAAAGGATGGAAAGCGGATTTACTTGTGATCCACGGAGTACATGTGCTCAATGAGGCACAGGATCTTATCGGAATAGCCGATCTCGTTGTCGTACCAGGAGACCACCTTTACGAAGGTGTCGGTCAGGGCGATACCGGCCTTGGCATCAAAGATAGAGGTATGGGTGTTGCCCAGGAAATCGGAGGACACCACAGGCTCGTCGGTGTAATCCAGAATACCCTTCAGCTCGCCCTGGGCAGCCTCCTTCATGGCGGCGCAGATCTCGTCGTAGGAGGCGGGCTTTTCCAGATTCACGGTCAGGTCCACCACGGACACATCCAGGGTGGGCACACGCATGGACATACCGGTGAGCTTGCCGTTCAGGCTGGGAATCACCTTGCCCACGGCCTTGGCGGCGCCGGTGGAGCTGGGGATGATGTTGCCGGAGGCAGCGCGGCCGCCGCGCCAATCCTTCACGGACACGCCGTCCACGGTTTTCTGGGTGGCGGTGGTGGAGTGAACGGTGGTCATCAGGCCGTCGGCAATGCCGAAGTGATCATGCAGCACCTTGGCAATGGGGGCCAGGCAGTTGGTGGTGCAGCTGGCGTTGGAAACGAAGGTCATGTCGGAGGTGTAGGTGTCCTGGTTCACGCCCATAACAAACATGGGGGTGTCGTCCTTGGAGGGGGCGGACATGACCACGTGCTTGGCGCCGGCCTCGATGTGGCCCTTGGCCTTGTCCTTGGTCAGGAACAGGCCGGTGGACTCGATGACGTACTCCGCGCCGATCTCCTTCCAGGGCAGGTTGGCGGGGTCGCGCTCGGCGAACACGGGGATGGAGCGGCCATCCACAATGATGGCGTTCTCGCTGGAGGACACCTGGGCGTCGATCTTACCGTGCATGGTGTCATACTTCAGCATATAGGCAAGGTAATCAGCGGGACACAGGTCGTTGATGCCCACGATCTCGATCTCGGGGTGGTGCAGGCTGCACCGCAGGACCATGCGGCCAATACGACCAAAACCATTGATACCGACTTTGATGCTCATAAATACAGCTTCCTCTCTGTGATGGAATATATCAAACATATGGTACGTTTAGTATTATATGCGAGAATTCTGGAAAATGCAATACCCGCTTGCAAATTTTTTTATCTTTTAGCAGGTTGCGACAAATATCTTGTGTTTTTCCTTTGCGTTTGATATAGTATGGTATAAATTCGCATGACAGCCAGATCATTCCGGGGATAAGTCCTATGGCTTCCCGGAATCGTATACAGGGGAAGGAGGCTGTATCATATGGAGTACAGCGAAACGGAAAAGCAAATGCTCCGGGAGATCCTGCCGGGCATCGCCACACAGCTGCGGGGCTCTCTGGCCAACATCCACGCAGCCCTGGGACGCCTTGCCCCGGAGCAGGCGCGGGACGCCAGCGCCGACACCGACCGCAGTGCCGCCATTCTGTGCCAGAGCTATTACCGCATCCTGCGGGTGGTGAACAATCTGTCCGACGCGCCTATGCTGGCAGAGGAAAAGCCTCTGGATACGGAAAATGTGGAGCTGGTGCGCTTTCTGGACAGCCTGTGCCGCCAGGGGGAGGCCCTGGCCCAGCTGATGGAGCTGCGGCTGACCTTTACCTGCCCGGAACGGGCCCACACCGTGGCTGTCAACCGGGAGTATCTGGCCCGGCTGTTCTGGAACCTGGTGTCCAACGCCATGAAATTCACTCCTCGGGGCGGGACCGTGGACGTGTGCCTGCGCTCCGGCCAGAGCTGCGTGCTGCTGTCGGTGAAGGACAGCGGCTCCGGCATTCCGCAGGACAAGCAGGCCCAGCTGTTTGACCGGTGGCAGCACAGCCATATGGACCTGCCGGCCCATGGCCTGGGGCTGGGTCTGCCTCTGTGCCGCCGCATTGCCCAGGGCCATGGCGGCAGCCTTGTGGTGTCATCCCGGGAGGGGCAGGGCACCTCGGTGACGGTGCGCCTGCCGGACCGCCGCAGCGGCGTGACCCTGGTGCGGGACATGCCGTTCCACTATGCCGGCGGCTTCAACCCCACGCTGGTGGAGCTGGCGGACGCCCTGCCGTATCAGGCGTTCACCAAAAACTATATTGAGTAATTTTTCCCGGTTTTACCGGATTTATGCACAGGAGGTCTGGCGTGGAAGGAAAACGCGTATTGGTGGCCATGTCCGGCGGCGTGGACAGCAGCGCCGCGGCGCTGCTGCTGCTGCAGCAGGGGTACGACTGCGACGGAGCCATGCTGCGGCTGTATAACGGGGAGAAGGCGGGGACCTGCTGCTCTGCCGACGATGCGGACGATGCGCGGTCCGTGGCCTACCGGCTGGGCATGAAATTCTATGTGTTCAACGAGACGGAGCGCTTCGCCCGGGAGGTCATGGACCGCTTTGTGGCGGAATACTGCGCCGGGCACACGCCGAATCCCTGCATCGACTGCAACCGCTGCCTGAAGTTCGGGGCCCTGCTGGACCGGGCTCTGGTGCTGGGGTATGACTATATCGCCACCGGGCACTATGCCCGGGTGGACCGGGACCCGGACACAGGGCTGTACCGCCTGCTGCGGGGCCGGGACCGGCGCAAGGACCAGAGCTATGTGCTCTATCAGCTGACCCAGCACCAGCTGGCCCATCTGCTGCTGCCGGTGGGAAACTATGACAAGCCCGCCATCCGCGACAGTGCCCGTCAGGCGGGGCTGCTGAACGCCGACAAGGCGGACAGCCAGGATATCTGCTTCGTCCCCGACGGGGATTATGCGGAGTTTCTGCGGGAGTATGGCCATGTGGCTATGGAGCCCGGGGACTTTGTGGACCAGGACGGTCATGTGCTGGGCCGCCACAAGGGCCTTCCCTGCTACACCACCGGCCAGCGCAAGGGCCTGGGGGTGTCCGCCGGGAAGCATGTGTATGTGGTGCGGAAAAACGCCGCCGACAACACCATCCTTCTGGGCGACAACGAGGATCTGTTCACCGGCCGCCTCACTGCCTGCCGGGTGAACTGGATTGCCGGGCAGGCCCCGGCGGGCCCCATCCGGGTTACCGCCAAAACCCGGTACAGCCAGACGGAGGCGGAGGCCACGGTCACCCCCCTGGAGGGGCAGCGGATAGAGGTGGTCTTTGACCGGCCCCAGCGGGCCGTCACCGCCGGCCAGGCCGTGGTGCTGTACGACGGGGATCAGGTGCTGGGCGGCGGCGTCATCGAGGACTGACAAGCAGATACCCACACGCGCAAAAAATCCCTTGACCGTGCCGGTCAAGGGATTGAGCTTGTCCAAAAAGGGCAATGCCCTTTTTGGACAAAAGAGATTTCGCTCCGAACCGCGCGTCCAAATGGGCTTTTAAGCCCATTTGGACACACTCTCTCCGCGCAAAGTATTTTTCGCGACGTACACGCCGCCGCGAAAAATGAATTGGATCTGATTCGCGGCCTGCGGGCCGCGAACTCTGCGAGGCTTTTGGGCAACCTCAAAAATCCCTTGACCGTGCCGGTCAAGGGATTTTTCAGCTGTTACAGGCTCTTTTGGCTTACAGATACTTGCGCATGCCATCAGTAGCCACGGAAGCGTCGGCGGTAAGGGTCACGGTGAACTTCACGGTGTTGGCGTCGCTGAACTTGTCCAGCCAGCACAGGAACTTTTCCACGGCGGTGAAGTCCTCGCTATGTACGATCTTGCAGAGGTTGTCCACATAGACGTGGGAAATATCGTAATTGCCCGCATACAGACCGCTGATGAAGCCCCGCAGGCACTCAAAAGAATCCAGGTGGTATTCACCAGCATTGACCAGACGCACGCTGGACTTGATATCATACGTCATATCAGCGCCGGGCTCGATGCAGACGACACAGCCGCCCTCCTCGGCCACGGAGGCATGAACCAGCTCGATGAGCTGCTTGGTCTTGCCTGCGCCGTTGTCGCCCATAATCAATCTAACCATAAGAGATCACTCCTTTTGCATATATGTATACCATACCATAACTCGACGGAAATGGCAATGGGAAAATATACGGTTTTTTACCGGCCCAGCTTTTCCCGCAGGGCCTTGCCCATGTCCTCATAGCCGGGCTTTCCCAGCAGGGCGAACATATTCTTCTTGTAGGCCTCCACGCCGGGCTGATCGAAGGGGTTCACGTCCAGCAGATAGCCGGACAGGCCGCAGGCGTATTCAAAGAAGTAGATCAGCTGCCCCAGGGTGTCTGCGTCCAGTGCCCCGCAGCGCAGGATGATGTTGGGCACGCCGCCCTCCTCGTGGGCCAGCAGGGTGCCGTCCATGGCCTGGGTGCGGATAAAGTCCATGGTTTTTCCGGCCAGGAAGTTCAGCCCGTCGCCGTCGGCGGCGTCAAAGGGCACCGCGCTCTCCCCTGCCTCCGGGTCAAAGCGCACCACCGTTTCAAACAGGTGCCGCTCGCCCTGCTGGATATACTGCCCCATGGAGTGCAGGTCGGCGGTAAATTCCACGCTGGCGGGGAAAAGTCCCTTGCTCTCCTTGCCCTCGGACTCGCCGTACAGCTGCTTCCACCACTCGGACATAAACCGGAAGGCAGGCTCATAAGCCGCCAGAACCTCGATCTTCTTCCCGGCGCGATAGAGCTGATACCGGGCTCCGGCATACTGCCAGGCGGGATTCTGCTCCATATCCCCGGCGGTGCAGGCCTCCTGCATCCGGGCCGCGCCCTGCATCAGCCCCTGAATATCCACTCCGGCCACGGCGATGGGCAGCAGGCCCACTGCGGTGAGCACGCTGTACCGTCCGCCGATGTCATCGGGCACCACAAAGCTCTCATACCCGGCCTGGACGGCCAGGGCTTTCAGCGCGCCCTTGTGCCGGTCGGTGGTGGCGTAAATGCGCTTTGCCGCCCCCTCCGGGCCGTATTTCTTCTCCAGCAGCTCCCGGAAGAACCGGAAGGCCACGGCAGGCTCCGTGGTGGTACCGGATTTGGAGATGATATTCACGGAGAAATCCACATCCCGCACCAGATCCAGTACCTCGCTCAGTGCGTCGCCGGAGAGACCGTTGCCCACAAAGTACACGTTGGGAGTCTCTTTCTTTTTCAGATTATAATTAGGGGAGCACAGGCAGTCGATCACGCCGCGGGCTCCCAGATAGCTGCCGCCGATGCCGATGACCACCAATGCCTGAGAATCGCTTTGGATCTTCTTGGCGGCAGCCTGGATTCGGGCAAATTCTTCCCGGTCATATGCCTGAGGCAGATGCACCCAGCCGGTGAATTCTCCGCCCAGACCGGTGCCGGTCTGAAGTTTTTCATGGGCTTTTTTCAAACGGGGCAGCAGTGCCTCCTCGTAAGGCTTCGGTAAAAATGTATGCAGATCAAACAACTGAACATCCAGCATGTGATTCACCCTCATGTATCAAATTTCAGCCAGAGGGCACATTTTCCCTCTGTTTGTCCAGTATAGCATTTTTCCCCGGGTACGGCAAGAGAAAAAGGGCGGTGCGAGATCCGTTCACTCAACCAGACAGGCGATCCGCAGCACCCGTGGCAGCATTTGGCGGAAGGTGATCCGGGGAACCTCCTCCCCCGCCAGCAGGGGCAGTTCCACCAGAACCTCTTCCCCGAAGGTGACGGTCAGCGTCCCCAGCCGATCCCCCACCGCCACTGGGGCCTGTACGGAGGATTCCAGCGTCACGGACTGGCTCAACTCCCCTGTCTTGGCCTTTTCCAGCAGCAGCTGGTTTTCCTCGCCCAAAACCGGCTGGACTGTGGCCTGTGTGCCCAAGCACACCGGCACTGGCGGCAGCGGTTCGTCGGGGATAACGGTTTTCAGGGCGTAGGAGGCAAAGCCGTAATTCAACAGCGTCTGCGCGTCCGCAAACCGCTCCGGAGAGGTCTTTCCCTTGAGAATGACGGCAATCAGTTCCATGCCGTCCCGCTCCGCCGTGGCGGAAATACAGTACCCGGCAGCGTTGGTGGAGCCGGTTTTCAGTCCGGTAGTGCCGTCATAGAACCGCACTAACTTGTTGGTATTGACCAGTGAGGAGGCCCCATCTCGAAGGGTGTCCATCCAGACCGTTGTGTATCTTCGGATATCCGGATGGCGCAGCATCAGCTCCCGGCTCATCAAAGCAATGTCGTAGGCAGAGGTGACGTGGCCCTCCGCCGGCAGACCGCAGGCGTTTTTGAAAGTAGTGTCGTTCATCCCCAGCTCCGCTGCCCGCCGGTTCATCCGCTCCACGAAGGCTTCCTCGCTGCCGGCCAGATGCTCTGCCAGTGCCACGGCGCAGTCATTGGCGGATACCACGCACACGGCCTTCAGCATCTCGTCCACGGTCAGCCGTTCCCCCTCCTTCAGCCAAATCTGACTGCCGCCCATGGAGCAGGCGTGAGGTGAGGCGGTAACGGTGTCCTCATAGCGCAGTGTCCCGCCGTCAATGGCCTCCATGGTCAGCAGCAGCGTCATAATCTTGGTGACGCTGGCCGGCTCCAGCTTTTCGTGTTCGTTTTTGGCGAACAGCACGGTCCCTGTCTCCTTTTCCATCAGCAGCGCCGAGGGAGCGGACACCTCCACAGCCCGGGCGCTGACGCTCAGCAGCAATACGGCGCCCATCAGCGCCAGGATTTTTTTCATGATGACCTCCCCTTTCTGATCGGTGCATTATATGAGTGTGCAAAGGCGTTCATGCCGCCGTCATTTGACCCTCGGAGATCCTCCTAACTTTTTCGGAAGACCCGCCATTTTTC
>ERZ506791.504-NODE-504-length-18353-cov-4.955460_pt1 | contig 18353 bp, 4 predicted proteins | sample MGYA00513184_ERZ506791 | MGnify/ENA metagenome assembly ERZ506791
CAACGTCGCCCTGCGTTCCCGTGGATTCAGCGATATTCGGTTCGTCGGATTCGACGGCACGTACCTGTTCGGCCGCGGCACGCAGCTTGTCGGCGACATCGGCGCTCAGATCGCACGGCCAAGGCAAAGTATGGTCGTCCGAGACCGGTTCGAGCGGCGTGTTCCACGCATCGCCCACCACGGCATTCTCGAAATCGCGGGCGTGTTCGCCTACGAAATAGCCGTCGGGCAGGTCAAGTCCCAGCGTGTGCGGGGAGCCGTCCACATCGTCGGACAGGTTGTCCGGTTCGCGTACCGCGGTGACGATTCCGTTCATCGAATCGCGCGTCTCCAGCCAGAAATTCGACGGCGCGGCGCTTTTCTTTCCCTCCGCCAGGCGGGAGTCGCGGCTCGTCTCGTTGCATCCGCTGTATACGAGCAGCGCCTCGTAGCGGGCGCGCGTCAACGCCACGTAGGCGAGACGGCGTTCGTCGGCGTGCAGTCGGCGGCCGTATTCCTCCTGTTGCGTCAGGTACAGGCTTGCCGGATCCATTCCTTCCATATCGTCGACGGCCATGGTTCGCAAGGTGCCGAACACCTCGTCGTCGATCACTTCCGCATCGTCCAATCCGTCGAGCGATTCCACGGGATTGCCCCCGATGGGCGCGTCGTGCGGGAATCGTGGCAGGATATCCGCGTCGGCGCGCACCGGAACCGGCACCGCGGACGGGTCTTCCAGCCAAGTGTGGGCTTTTTCGAAGTATTCCGGCGGCTCCCATACGCCGTCGCGCCGACCGCCCGGATGGTCTTCGTCCGTTTTGACGCTCAGGTGGTCGCCTTGACTGGACGGGAAGGTGCCGTCGCGCATGCCGACCACGGCCACGGCGTCCCATTCCAGGCCTTTCGACTGGTGCACGGTCATGAGCACCACATCGACGGGGGTATCTGGTGCGGTGGCGTTGTCGTCGGACGCGTCACGCAGCGAATCCACCCACGAGATGAACGCGCGCAGGCTTGGCGTGCCCTGCGCGGCGATTTCCTGCAAGTAGGTGTCCACCAGAGACAGCATCGCGTCGAGTGACGAAGCGGCATGCGATGTGGCACGATTGCCGGCATCCGGATGCCGCATCCGTTCGGCGAGCAGCAGGTCGATGTCCAGTCCGAGCGCGGTGATGGCCGTGCGTACCACTTCCGGCAACGGATGGCCGGCCGTGCGCTGCACCTGTTGGATGACGCGACCGGCGTGGATGACGCTCGCGGCTCCCGTACGGCTCAATACGCCGTCGACGAGGTGCCGCAGATCGCCGCGCAGCAGCACGTCGATCAGGAAGACGGCGTTGGGCACTTGGTCGCGGTAGGCGCGCACGGTGGCGCGGATGTCGGCGTCGGACGGATTCGCATCCGCCTCCACGATGCCGGCCGACACGAGCGCGCGGTAGCGTTGCGCGGTGTTGAGCCGTTCGGCGATGCCGGCGAGCGCCTGCAGATCGTCGGCGGACAGGCCGAATCGTGGCGTGGCGAGCAGCCGCATGAGCGCGGCGCTGTCGGTGTGGTCGCATACGACGTGCAGCAGGGCGAGGATGTCTTTGATTTCGGGACGTTCCAGGAGTGCGGCCTGGCCGACGACGAGTGTGGTGAGGCCGGCTTGTTCCAGTGCGTCCTCGTAGGCTGGCATCTGCGTTTTGGAGCGGAACAGGAGCGCCACGTGCGGACGGTTGTCTTTGGCTCCGTCGGCGAGCTCGTTTTCGGTTGGCGTGTGCAGTGCGATCGCTTGTTTGGCGAAGCGTACGATGGCGTCGATTTCCTGGCCGAATGTGGCGTAGCCGAGCACGCCGAGCGTACCTTCGGGGGCATTGTCGATGTTGGCGAGCGGGGGCACGTCCACTTCGCGCATAAGCGAGCTGCCGCGACGTCTGGCGGGCAGGCGCAATGGTTTCGTCAGATTGTTGGCCGCTTCGAGCACCATGCGCGAGTTACGTCGGGTGACGGTCAGCGTGTAGGGCTTGTCGGTGGCGTCGTGGCCGAAGTCGTGTTGCAGCATGCGGAATGCGCCTGGGCTGGCTCCTCGCCATGCGTAGATCGATTGGAAGGGGTCGCCGACGGCGTTCACCGCGCTGCGATGGGTGGAATCGGCGTGGAACAGTGCGGTCAGGAGGGCCGCCTGCGTGGTGGAGGTGTCTTGGTATTCGTCGAGCAGCACGTGCGTGTAGCGTTTGCGGTAGGTGGCTCCGATGGAGGGGAATCGGGTGACGAGTTGGAATGCGGCGATGGTGAAGTCGCTGAATTCGGCCATGTTGAGGGCGCGTTTTTCGGCGTGGTAGTCGGCCACGAGGTCGAGTAGCAGGTCGCGTTTGCGGGCCGTGCCGGCCAATTGCGCGGTCTTGTAGACGCAGAGTTGGTGGCATTGGGCGCGGTATTCGCGCATGCGGGTTTCGAAGGCGGTGTCGGATTCCTTTTTCTTCTGTTTCGGAGCCTTGCCCACTTTCGGCTCGTCATCGGGAACGTCCTCGTCTTCAAGCGCTTTGGCCACTTGCGCCACGAACGCCTTATCCCATGCGCGCACGCGTTCCACGGCTTCGTCGAAGCTGGTGCAGTCGCTGCCGATCATGGCTCCTGCGATGGCGTTGGATAGGGTGAACACGTTGCCGGCGATGGTGGAGAATTTGCCGAGTTCGTCGCCGCCTTGGTCGAAGGCCATGAGCTGGTCCATGTGCTTGTCGAGCACGGTGTGGATGAGCTGCAGCGCTCCGGCTTCGCTCAATGGCTGCGTGTTTTGGTCGAAGCCGACGAGCAGGCCGTATTGGCGCACGATGGTTTGGAAGAACGCGTCATAGGTGGAGACTTCCGGTTTGAGGAAGGCGACGCGTGTACCGCGTCCGGCTTGGTTGCGTGTCACGGCAGCGGAAACGCGCGAAAGCAGTTCGGAGGCGGCTTTGCGCGTGAAGGTCAGGCCCAGAATCTTCTCGGGACTGATGCCCTGGTCGATGAGGGTGATGATGCGGCGGGTCATGGTGTAGGTTTTGCCGGAGCCGGCGCCCGCCACCACGACCACGTCCTCGTATGAGGGGGCTTGGATGACGGCGGCCTGTTCCGGACTGTCGGTGAATTTCGGCGTGGCGGCCGGCACAGTGCCCATCGCATCGCCCTTTGCTGTGGCCCCGTTCGTTGACATGCTTCCGTTCATACCGTTACTCCCGTTCATGCCACGGTCCTTTCGAATACGGTGTTCTGCTCGCCTTGGCAGGCCGGGCAGACCCCACTGCCGTACGTTCTGCAGTATCCGACGTGTTCCGCGGTCGGACGCGCGGTGATGCGGGTGGCCCGGCTCGCCGCGGCCGCATAGAAGACGCGGGCGATCATGGTCAGCGACCATACCGTCATCTTCGACCGCGATTCCAGAAGTTGCTTCCAATGTTCTTCGCTGACCTGCGCCGGCCGTTCGACGTCGTCGAGGCCGCTGGTGAAGACGCTGGCCATTTTGGGCACGTATTTGCGGGGTATGAAATCGCCCGCGTTGATGCTTCCGCCGGCGAACAGCGCCTGCTGGTGGTACGCTTCGTCGCCTTGCCCTTTGCGTGGCGCGGGTGCCGCGTATTCCATGACGTGGAACAGGGCGCTTTGGGTGATGTCCGGCATGGCTGCGATCGCCTGCGCGCCGCGTTTTCCGCCGTGTTCCGGGAATGCGAGGCCCAGCTGGTAGCAGACGAGCTGCAGGTCGCTGAACAGGGAGCGTCCGTTTGGCACTTTGCCGGTTTTGTAGTCGATCAGCCGTACCTGTTCGCGGCCGTCTGCGGTACGGCGGTGTTCAAGACGGTCGATTCTGCCCGACAGGCGTACGGTGAGCCGGTCGCTCATGCCGGTTTCCGGCCAGCCGTCGACGAGCGCGCCCATGATGGCGATGAGTTCGTCGCGGGAGATCGGAGCGTTGCCGTCGATGGCGTTGTAGGCGTCGAGGATGTCGTCGAAGTCGAATCGCGCGGCGAACTGCCGTTCCGCTTCGGCATGGTCCAATGTTCCCACGGTGATGGTTTCGGTGTTGTTCGACGGGTATCCCGTACGGTTCGACTTGACGAAATATGTGGCGATGTTGCGCAATGCGACCGACGCCTTCGCGTCCTTGCCGAGCGCCTTGTACCGTTCCTCGGGGTCGTCGATGGCGTTGAGGTCGCCACGTAGGGTCTTGTATCGGCTGATCATCCATTGGGTGATTTCGTCGATGTTGTCCTCGTCGCTTACCGCGGTGTGGTTTTGGGGCAGGTCGAGGCCGGCTTCGGTGGCCTGTTGCGCGACGGCGTGGATGAGCGAGCCGAAGCTGGTGGCCGCGCTGCCCATGCGTGGGCCGGCGAAACGGTTCTCCAGCATCCAGCACACCGGGCACGCCCACAAACTGTCCACGGCGGATGGAGAAAGGGTGACCACGTCGGATTGGCCGTCCGTTTTTTCGATGGATTCCGGTTGTTCGATAAGCTTCGCCTTGTCGGCATGCTCCGTTTTCCCGTCAGATTCCATCTTGCCGTCGATTCCCGTCATATCGTCGGCTCCCGCATGTTCCGTAAGGAACGCCCAATTGTCGGGATTCGCGGCGGCGATGCCATGCGATGCCAACAACGCCAAGGCTTGCGCGGCATCGCGCGCTTGGGGGGAATCGGTCGGCGCATGGGCCAGCACGCTTCGCGAGGCGGCGACCAGGCCACGCGGGTCGGCCTCCAGTCCCGCGTATTCGCCGGCCTCGCCGACCGCCGTGTACACGCGTGTTTCCGCATCGGCATCCCGGTCGCGGTCGAACCATTCCGGCAGGTAGCCGTAGAGGAAGTCGGACGGCACATGGTCTTCGTTGAGGACCGCGCTTACCGTCACGCGCTCATCGGCGCGGGTGAGCGCCACAAGGAGGCTTTTCTGTTCGGAGGCGAGCACCGCGGCGAGCTGCGCGTTTTCGCGGCCTGCGGAAGTGACGATGTCGTCGGACAGTCGTCCATGCAGCATGATGTCGGCGAGTTCCTCCCCGCCGAACAGGGTGTTGCGCGGTGAGAGGTTCGGCCATTGGCCTTGTTGGAACGCAGGCATGAATACTAGTTTCCAATGTTTTCCTGCAGCTCCGGCGGGCGTGGTGAGCGTCACGGCCTGATCGATCGGCGCGGTGTGCGCCAGGGAGTCGGCTTCGATGGCGAGCGCGCGGACCTGTTCGATGAACGCGTCGATGGTGTGCGCTGCCGTCACGCCGTTCGATTCGCCGCCGGACGCGTAGCTGAACAGGCGCATCGCGGTGTCGAGCCGGTCGTTGGCCGCGCGGCCTTCGGCGTTGTTGCGCAACGCCGTTTTCTGCCAGATTTCGGCTTTGCCGAACGCCTGCCATGCACAGTCGAGCATGTATTGCGGTTCGTGGGATGTCAGGCGTGCCTCCGACCGCAGGGTATCGTCGAGCGTTTTCCACAGGCGTGCGAAGGCTTGCGCTTGGGGGTCTTTGCGGCCCAGTACGGAGGCGATCGCGTCGAGCACGCGGTCAGTGTCGCCTTCCAATAGCAGGATGTACAGCGCGTTCATGCCGAAGGATGGTTCGTCCGCATCCTCAGCGGCACGCTCTCCCGTCATCAGCCGGTCGTCGGTGTCGATTGCCGGCAGGCCCATGTCGGCAGCGTTTTCCGCGTCCGACGCCGATGCCGCCGCGCGTGCGGTGTGGAAGGCTTCGACGTAATCGTTCCAATCGTCGATCAGCTGTGGCAGCAGCGCGCGTCCGGACGTGTCGGACGTGGTCGGATCGGCTGTATCGTCATGCAAAACCGTGGCCAGCGAGCCGAGCGCGTTCATCGCCGATTCGACCACGCACAGCCGAGCCGGACGTTCGCCGGGGGTGGTGATCAGCGGCGAGTTCATGATTGATGCGACGCGTGAGCGCACGTATGCGCCGGCCGTGTCGAGGTTCATGGACGAGGTGGCGATGCCTTGCCGTTTCAGTTCGGCCAGTTCGATCATGGAGAACAGGCCCTGCACGAACGGTTCGTCCTTGAGGGGGCGGGTCACGCTCGAATAGCGTACGGGCACGCCGTCGGCGCGTAGCCGTTCGCCGAACGTGCGCACGGTGGCGTTGTCGTGGGCGATCACGGCCATGTCGTTCCAGTCGCGGCCGTGTTCGAGATGTTCGGTTTTGATTTTCCACACCACGTCGTCGAGTTCTTCGACGGTGGAACGGTACATCGCGGCTTCAAGACTGCCGTCGTGCGTCTCCGGTATGGCGATGGCCGGCATTTTGCCGGGGCGGTTCGCCAGCGCGTCGTCGGTCGATTCCGTGCTGGCGATGGTCAGGCTCACGCGGCTCGCCACCGCGGCCAGGTCCGTACCTTCGGCCATATGGGACGGTTCCAGCCGTACCAGTCGCGCGCCCAATCGCGATTGCGCCATGTTGAACAAATATTCAGGGTACGATCCGCGGAACGTCTGCACCGCCTCGTCGGGGTTGCCGACGAGCAACAGTCGCACGCCACGGTTGCGCAATGCGGTGAGAAAGTCGAAGCCGGCGAGTGTGGCGTCCTGGAAATCGTCGACGATGACGAGTTTCGGCAGGTCGGACGTTTTGGCTTCGTTCACGGCGGCCGCGGCGTCGATCATGAGCTGCGAGGCGTCGAGACGGTATTGGTCCGGATATGCCTCGTTGATGGCCTGGTTGTATTCGGCGCGCAGCGCGAAGGCGAGCCGCCATTGCACGCGCAGTCGTTCGCGTCGTTCGTCGAGCGTGCCGTGCTCGTCGGCAGCGCGGGCGATCAGCATGTCTTCGAGTTCCGGTTTCGCGCCGATCTCGTTCATGCGGGCAAGCATGTCGCGCAGCTGGTTGGCGAAGGCGTCGGTGGCGTCGTCCACCACCATGCCCGACCAGTCGGCGACCACGAAGTAGGTGCGCAATAGCGCGCAGGTGGAGCATTCGTCGCCGTGCTCGGCATGTTCGGCATGCCTAGCGAGCACACGGCGGATGACCACGTCCTGTTCGGCCCCGTTGAGCAGTTTCGGCAGGGGTTGTCCGGCATGCGATCGCACGGCGGTCATGATGCGGAACGCGACGGCTGGCAGGGTGGTGACGGGGCGCGCCTGCGAAATCGCGGACAGTTCGCGGATCACGGTGTCGCCGAGCCGGTCGGCCACCTGTCTGCCGGAGACCGTCATCACGGCGTACGCGTCGCCATGCCGCTTCATCGCGGCGACCAGCATGTCAAGCGCGAACCGGGTCTTGCCGCTGCGGGGTGCCCCCGCAACCAATGTCGCGTCATCGAGATCGTCCACATCCATCATGTCTCCCCAGCTTAGCCGAACGGTCCGGCCACGAATCGCATATCATCGTCCGAAGCCGTCCTGAAAACGTCATCGTGGACACCGCCATCTTTATATATGGACATCGATACCCTCTACAAAGTTTTTCGGACACCGCCACCAATAAGATTGACTAGCGGCGCAGCCCGGGAAGGTTCAACAGCGAACAGACGGCCTGCCCATGACGACGAGTACGGTCGAAGCATAGACGCAACGCACGGAACCGGGCAGGAACTACAGGAAAGAGGAAGCATGGAAGCCTCAAGGAGCATTCCCCCTCAGATTCCCGGCTACACACTGATCAAACGGCTGGGCTCCGGTTCCGAAGCCGACGTGTACCTGTACCAGCAGCTTTCCCCGGCCCGTCAGGTGGCCATCAAAATCAGCAAGAACACGCTCGACCCACGTGCCGCGGTCCGCTTCCGTTCCGAAGCGAATTTCATGGGGCAGATCTCCACACACCCCTACATTCTTTCCGTCTATGAGAACGGCGTGACCGTCAACGGGCGCGGCTACACCGTGTTCGAATACGCTCCGGGCGGCAATTACAAGACGTTCCTCGAGCATGGCCGTCTCACCGCCGACCAGATGCTCACCGTCGGCATCGATCTGGCGAGCGCGCTGTTCACCGCGCATCGCAAAGGCATCATCCATCGAGACATCAAGCCCAGCAATATTCTCATCAACGCGCACAATATGCCCATGCTCGCCGATTTCGGCATCGCCGGGACCGTCTATGGGCGTCCGGGTGTCGGCTTCACCATCGCGTGGGCCGCGCCGGAGGTGCTTGCCCAAGGCGGTGGCGGCAATGAATCGTCCGATATCTATTCGCTTGGCGCCACGCTGTTCGCCATGCTGATCGGCCAATCGCCGTACGAGTATTTCTACGCCGATGTGCTGGGCGATTCCCAACGGCAGGTGCGGGCCGAACGGCTCAAGTCCGTCATTCTCAACAATCCGCTGCCCAAGCTCAACCGTCCCGACGTGCCGGCCGAAGTGGAACGGGTGTTGCGTAAGGCCTTGAGCCGTACGCCCGAGAATCGTTACTATTCCGCGTTGGAGTTCGCGCGCGACATGCAGCGCGTGCAACAGGCCTTGTATGGCCGTGCCGTGCAGACCACCGTCGAGGGTGTGCCGGATTATCCGCAGAACATGTACGCGCAGACTTCCGCATTCGACCAGTCCGCCCCGGTTGCGAAGCAGCATGCCCGGTGGGTGAAGCCGTTGGCCGTCACGGTTGCTGCGGCGGCCGCCGTGGTCGTGATGGCGTTGGCGTTCGTCACCGTCGTCATGCCGAATATGGATGCGTCTTCCGACAACAGCAAGGTGCAGGTGCAGAACCATGGCGCCCAGAACCATGCCGAGGACGATCCCGATTCGGCGATCACGTCGGGCAGTGTGCCGAGCGTGCAGGATCTTACGGGCGAATACACCGCCGACGGCAAAGTGCGGTTCACGTGGGTCAATCCTTCGCCGAAGGATGGCGATTCGTACGCGTGGTCGCTGGTCGGCGATTCGGGAACCGACCCGAACGCGCAGGGCACCACCACGGAGTCGACGAGTATCGAAATCGATCCGGCCGACGGCGCGCAGACGTGCGTGCAGGTGAGTCTGGTTCGCGCGGACCGGCAGATGTCCGAGAATCCCATGATCGCGTGCGCGGCCAAGCCGTGAGTTTGCGGCCGGATGCGGGTGACATGAACCGATACGAACCAATACAGCCCGGCATGCATGCGGGCAAACAGGTAGGCGCATGCGGTTGGATGCGCGGTCAAGCAAAGTTTGGGCACAATCAGGGAAGAGCCAGTCGATGAGCAAGCATAGGAACGCCGAGAACCAGTCGGCGCAATCGTACGAACGGCAGTTGCGATTCGGGTCGATGCTGCGCAAGCTGCTGCCTTCCGGCAGTCGCCGGTGGATCACGCCGATCGTCATGCTGCTGCTGTTGCTGGGCATCGTCGCCGGGGCCGTCATCGTCAGTTCGGTGACGCAACGTCACGTGCAGCTCGACGATGGCACCGTGTGGGTCACTTCGCTCAAGGACCGCAAGGCCGCCCGTTTCAACGTGCGCAACCGGGACGCCGATGCGGGCGTCGCCTCCACTGCGGCCCGGTTCGACGTGGCCCAGCATGATGGCTCCACCGTGATCTCCGAAGGTACGAAGGCCAGCAACATCGAGGCCTCCACCGTCAGCGAAAGCGGCAACACCACCATCAAATCGGATATGCGGACCGTCGTCGGAGGCAACACCGCGGCGTTCATCAACGTCAAGACGGGCAATGTGTGGGTCGGGTCAGCAGATGATGTGAAATCCATGAATCCGACCACCGATTCGCCGAAGATGAAGCTGGGGTCGGGTGGCCGTATCGCGGTGACGCATGACGGTGTCGTCTACGGCTATCGCGCGTCCGACGGCGCGGTGCTCAGTGTCGACGGACCTCAGGGAACGCCCGGCAAGGATGCGACGATTAAGGGCGCCACGAATGTCGAATCGTTCACCGTGGTCGGCAAGACGCCGGTCGTAGCCGGTGCCGGCAAGGTGTTCTGGCCGAAGGGCAGCGCGGATATCGGCCTGCAGGGTCAGGCGACGTTGCAGGCGCCGTCCACGGATGGCAGGCAGACTGGCTGGGTGGCGGTTTCCACGCCGCGGGGCATCGCCATGGTCGATTTGGGTAGTAAAAAGGTCACGCAGCTGCCGAATGCCGGCAAGGGCGATGCCGCGCAGCCGGTGTCCACCAATGGCTGCGTGTTCGCCGCGTGGGCGCAGAAGGCCAACAATTACATCAGGGTGTGCGCGGCGAACGACAAGGACGCACAGTTTTCCTCGTTGGAAGATGTCAATCCCACCTCGCAGCTCGTGTTCCGCACCAACCATCGTCTGGTGGTGCTCAACGACGTGGTCAACGGCAATGTGTGGAATCCGCAGGAGTCCACCAAGGTCATCAAAATCCAGTGGAACAAGGTGGAGACCAAGCAGTCGAAGCAACAGCAGCAGAACAACGACAGCGCCAACAACCAGCATAATTTCAGCAAGAACTGTTCGGCGCAGTCGGGGCAGATCAAGGCCGTGGACGATTCGTTCGGCGCGCGCGTGGGATCGCAGCAGATTCTCGACGTGTTGCGCAACGACGAGCAGACCGACTGTTCCGTGCTGCGCATCACGTCGGTGAGCGCTCCGGATGGCGCGAACATCACCGTCTTCCCCGTCTATGACGGCCGGTATCTGCAGCTCGACGCCTCCGGTGCCGCCGCGGGCAACGTGTCCTTCAGCTATGAGATTTCCGACGGGCGCGGGCAGACGTCCAGCGCCACCGTGTCGCTCACGCTGGCCGGCGGCGACGACCATGCGCCGCTGCAGAGCGACACTCCGCCGGAAATCGACGTGGAGCAGGGTGCTTCGTACACCGCGAACGCGTTGGGCAGCTTCTCCGACCCCGACGGCGATCCGCTGACCTTGGTGTCGGCATCGCCGCAGAACACCGATCAGGTGACGGTGTCCACGCGAGCCGACGGACAATTGGTCTTCAACGCCGGTTCGATGTCGTCCGGCAGGGCGGGCATCGAGGTCACGGTGTCCGACGGCCAGCAGACCGGCATCGGCATGATCTACTTCTCCGTGAAGCCGGCGAACACGCTGGGCGCGGTCATCGACCCCGTGGTCAAACAGACCACGCCCGACACCCGCACCACCATCGCGCTCAAACCGTACGTGCACGGCACGTCCGTCGAACCGGCCGAATTGACCGCGGTGGAGACGCCGTCCGGCGCGGCCACCACCATGAACGCCACCGACATGTCGATCACGTTCACCGCCTCCAATCCCGGCACCTACTATGTGCCGTACACCATCACGCAGGGTTCCATTCCGTCGACCGGTCTGGCTCGTGTGGAGGTGCAGGCGGTGGCCGGAGACGCCGCCAAGCCGATCGCGGCGAACGATGTGGCGCTGCTAGGCGCGGACAATACCGCGATTGTGGAGCCGCTTGCCAACGACGTCGACCCGATGGGCGGCGTGCTGTCGGTGACCAGCGTCACCGCGGACGCGCAAAGCGGCATCAAAACCGGTGTGGTGAGCAACAAGCGCGTCTATATCACCGCGCGTCAGGTGCCGACCGAGCCGGTGCGGATCTCCTACACCGTGGCCAACGCGGCCGGATCGTCGACCGGCGTCATCGTCCTGCAGCCGCCGGCGCTGACCACGTCGAATTCCGTGCCAAAGGCCGAGAACATCACCACACAGGTGCGCACCGAAGGCATCGTGTCCGTGGACGTGCTCGACCATGTCACGTATTCCGACGGCACCACGGTGAGCCTGCAGAACGACTTGCAGTATGACAAGAACACGTTCAAGGGTCTGGTGTTCGTGTCCGGCGACACCGTGCGCTATCAGGCCACCAGACAAACCGGCTCCTTCCCCGTCACCTACACGGTGAAGGACAATCTCGGCAACGCGGCCTCGGCCACCATCACCATCAACGTGCATCAGAAGGACGCGTCCAACAAGGCGGCTCCGACACCGTCCGACGTCGAGGCGCAGGTGGCGGCCGGGCAGAAGGTGCAGATTCCGATCACGCTCACCGGCATCGACGCTGACGGCGATGACGTGCAGCTGCTCGGCTTGGGCAACAAAGCGCCGAAACTGGGCCGTATCAGCGAGGTGGGCGCCACGTATCTGGTGTATGAGGCGTATGCCGATTCGTCCGGAACGGACACGTTCTCCTACGCCGTGGAGGATTGGACCGGTCAGAGGGCCACCGCGCAGGTGCGTGTGGGCGTGTTCAAATCCGGAGCCGATTCGGGTGTGTACGCGCGCGACGACGAGATCACGCTGCGTCCGAACACCGCGGCCACCGTGCCGGTGGCGCAGAACGACATTTCCGGGGACAATACTGATCTGACCGTGGCCAAGGACGTGGAATCGCAAGGCATCGGCGGCATTCAGGTCGTTGACAACATGCTGTCATTCACCACGCCGAAGCAGGCGGGCACGTATTACGTGGTCTACACCGTCAAGGACAAGGCTGGCCTGTCCGATTCGGCGACGTTGACGGTGAATGTCGACGAGAACGCCGCCATCGACCCGCCGACCGCGTACGATTACCGTGTTCCGGCCGCCGCCACGATCGACAAGAAATCCGTGGACGTGGACGTTTCGCAGTGGATTGCCAATCCGTCCGGCACCGCCGACGAGCTTCAGGTGGGCGTGGATCCTTCCGCGACCGACCATGCGCATGTCAAGGGCGGCAAGGATTCCACCATCATCACCGTTGATCTGACCGATGAGGCGCGCGCGGTGCCGTACACCGTCACGAACACGACGTACGGCATCACGTCCACCGCGTTCATCCAAGTGCCCGCATATGGCGTGTTTCCGCCGGTTCTGCGTCCGAAGGCGCCGGCGTTGAAGGTCAATGCGCGTGAGACCATCACCATCAACATCGCCGACTACGTGCGTGTGGGCGCGGGCAAGACCGCGTATGTGGACGGCGCCGATTCGGTGAGCGCCACGAAGGCCGCGGACGGCGACCTGTACGTCAACGACCAGACGTTGAGGTTCACCGCGCCGAAGGATTACGCGGGTCCCGCGTCCATCACCTTCACCGCGGTGGACGGCAAGCGAGACAAGAACGACAAGGTGAAGATCGTCAATTCGGCGGTGCTCACGCTTCCGATCACGGTGATCGGACGTGAGGTTCCGCCGCCGACGTTCTCGTCCTCCACCGTCGATGTGGTGGCCGGCGAGAAGGCCACTACCATCGATCTGACGGCGCTGACCCATTCGACGTCGGGCCTGTACGAGGATGAGAAGCAGTACTCGTATTCCGGCGGCGTGAATTCCGGCAGTGTGGATGCCAGAGTGTCTCCCTCCGGCACGTTGACCGTGTCCGCGGACAAGACGGCCACGCCGGGCACCACGGTGAGCGTGCCCGTCTCAATCAAATATGCGAAGGGTACGGTGAGCGCCGGTATGACCGTGCGCGTCACCGCGTCCAACAGGCCGCTCGCCCGTGTCACCGAGAAGACCGTGAAAATCAAGGCCGGTTCCAGCGAGCAGGTGAATCTGCTGTCCGACGCGTACAATCCGTTCCCCGACACTCCGCTGACGGTGACCGGATGCACATCCGACGGCGCGTCGAAGCTGACGGTGGATTGCCCGTCCAACGGCGTGGTGTCCATCAGGGCGGCTTCCGACATCGGCGCGAGCACCAACAAGGTGGTCGTCACCGTGCGCGACGCCACCAAAACAAAGGAACGTGAGGTGACCGGCACCATCAGCGTTTCGGTGATGGACAAGCCTGATGCGCCGCTGCTTTCCGCGGTGTCCGGCGACCCGCAGGATGGCGCCGTGAATCTGAGCTGGACGGCCGGTTCGGCCAACGGCAGCCCGATCACCGAATACAAGGTGATGTGGGGCGGAGACGCGTCCGGCGAGCGCTCGTGCGGGCAGAAGACCTCCTGTCTCATCGACGGGTTGAAGAACGGCAAGACCTACTCGTTCAAGGTGCAGGCCAGGAACGAGGTCGGCTGGTCCAAGGATTCCAACGCCGTCGAGGGCACGCCGGACAAGCTGCCTGATGCGCCGACGGATGTGACGGCCAGTGTGAAGGGCAACACGGTGAGCGTCACGTGGAAGGCTCCGGACGGCAATTTCTCGTCGGTGAACAATTACGAGGTGACTTTATCCGGCAGGAACGCGCCTTCCAAGCAGACGACAAATTCCACCGGAATCGATTTTGTTTTCGATAACAACGCGATTTCCGACGGCGACTCGTACACGGCTACGGTACGCGCCCACAACAAGGTGAATTGGAGCCAACCGTCCAAGGCGTCCGACGCGGTCAAGCCGTGGGGCAAGCCCGATGCGCCGAAGATCTCCGTGACGAACGACGACACCACGGGAACCGTCACCGTCGAATCCGTGGGCAACACCCGCAACGCGGGATGCAAGGCCGTCGAGATTTCCGGAGATGTCAGCGCAAGCATCGACGGATGTTCCGGATCCTACGATTTCAAGATTCCGGATCATGATCTCAACACCAGGGAATACACCATCAAGGCGGCGGTGGTCGGCAAGGAGAAAACGACCAGTGACGATTCGACCGTACGTTTCACACCGAAATACGCGGTGAAGGCGCCCGAATCGGTCAGCGTCAAGGGGCATGACGACGTGTGCGTAGTCAGTTGGAAGGAGAACGGCCACGCCGACGGGTTCACGGTGAGCGCGGACGGACTCGGCTCCTACCATGCCGGCGCTTCCGAACGATCGCACGATTTCCCGCTCAAGGAATGGCAGTCCTGTTCCTCGGGCTCCGTCACGCAGCATTTCAATGGCGCGGCAAGCACCTCCAAGTCCGGCAGGGCCGATCCGGCATACGTCCGCAAGGTGAAGGCCGCCGTCAAGGCGCCGATGCTGACGTGGGACGCCAATGATCCGAACATCATCAAGGTCAGCGGCGGATCGGTGAACATGTACGGCCAGCCCGGCAAAACCGTGATCACCTTCACCGCGGACGGCAAATCCTATGACGTCGCCTGGGCATTGGGCTCCGACAAACTGAACGTCAAGGATGTGCTGCCGACCGGAGCCGATTACGCGTGGAAGGCGAAGGTGGTGGGCACCGACACCGCGCTCAACAACGAGGACAATGGCGGCACACTGCTGGACCATGACAGGTACAAGGCTCCCACGCCGAAACCCGAACCGTCGGAACCTTCAGAACCATCAAAACCGTCGGAACCATCGGATTCTGACGCGTCCACGGAAGGCGAAGCGGCCACGCGGAATGACCGGCCTGTGGCATCCTCCATCGCCCTGTCCACCGTCGACGGCGCATCCAAGCCTTGGATCCGCGGCCTGGCCTACTACGCCAGATGGTGAAACGGACGATCACAGCAATCGCAAACACAACGAACCATCCACACGAGCAACACAACAAGCAAGGAGCAACCCATGAGCAACGATTTCGATGACGCCACCCAGCTGGGTTCCATCGGCCATAATCCAAGCGTTCCCAGCCAACCCGGCCAGCAGCAGCCGGCGTTCCACACGCCGAATCTGCCGGAGCAGCCGCAAGCCGATGAGGATCCGGAGGGCACGCTGCTGAGCGCGCACGGCACCACCCAACCGGCGTTGCCGCAACAGTCCGCCCCGGCAACGCCGAACCAGCCGCGGTTCCGTCAGCCGATGCCGCAGAACCTTCGCCAACCGGCCGCCAATCCGGCAGTCGCAATGCCCGCGCAGCAGCCCGTCCAGCCAACCCAACCCGTCCAGCCCAGCCAGCCTGTACAGCCCGTCAAACAATCCCAGCCGGTCATCGACACGTCCATGATGACCGCACCCAGCAAAGACATCACCGAATTCCATGAGAAGTTCGCCAAGCTCGTAGACAACGTCTCCCAGGTCGTGGTCGGCAAGGAAGCACCCATCCGCCAATGCGCCACAGCCATGGTGGTCGGCGGGCACATCCTGCTCGAAGACAACCCGGGCACCGGCAAAACCCAGCTGGCGCGAGGCCTTGCCAACTCCATCGACATGTCGTTCAAACGTATCCAGTTCACCCCGGACCTGCTGCCGTCCGACGTGGTCGGCGTCACCTACTACGACCAGAAGCGCGGCGAATTCGAATACCGCGAAGGCCCGATCTTCGCGTCCATCGTGCTCGCCGACGAAATCAACCGCGCCTCACCGAAAACACAGTCCGCACTGCTCGAAGTCATGGAAGAGCAGAAGGTCACCGTCGACGGCGTCACCCACCCGGTGCCGCAGCCGTTCATGGTCATCGCCACCCAGAACCCGATCGAACAGCTCGGCACCTACAAGCTGCCGGAAGCGCAGATGGACCGTTTCCTCATCAAAACCACCATCGGCTATCCAAGCCACGACGTGAGCGTCAACATCCTGAAACAGGTCAACGTCACCGACCGCGCCGCCACCGTGCATCCGGTGCTCACCGGCGAAGACGTGCTGCGCATGCGCAACATCAGCGAAACCGTGCATCTCGACGACGCGATCCTCGAATACATCGTGCGACTGGTGGAAGCCACCCGCCACAACGAACGCATCCAAGTCGGCTCCTCCATGCGAGGCGCGCTCGCCTTGACCCGCTGCGCGCGCGTATGGGCCGCCTCCGACAACCGCGGCTACGTAGTGCCCGACGACGTCAAAAACCTCGCCGTACCCGTGCTCGCGCACCGCATCACCCTCACCGCCGAAGCCACCTTCGCCGGAAACACCCCCGAACAGATGATCGGCCAGATCCTCGAAGACGTGCCGGCCCCAACCCTGGGCGCCAACGCCTGAAACACAATCCACCCCGGCATACGCACCACACAATCCGAAAGGTCAAGGAATGCGGCATTCGCACACAGTGCAGCGCAGACGGACCATCCAACGATCCCTACGCCGCCTCAAACATCGCATCAAGCGACTGGCCACCTCATACGTGTCGCCGCTTGGCTGGGCGGTGACGGCGCTCGCCGTCGCCTCGCTGGTGGCGTTCGTCCTGCTGGGGTGGCATGAGCTGCTGGCCATGGCGGTGGTGTTCGCGGTCATGCTGGCCGCGGCGGTCATGCTTTCCCTTGGCAACACCTCGTTCCAAGCCACCATCGACGTGTCCAGCAGACGCGTCACGGTGTCAGACACGGTGAAAGTCGACGTCTGCGTGGACAATCCAGGCCGCACCCCCACCACGTCGGCGCGCGGCGACCTGCCCATCGGAGACAACCACGAACGGTTCGCCATTCCCATGCTCGCCGCAGGACAGTCACGCCAGACGACTGTGGAATTCACCGCCGTCAGCCGCGCGGTGCTGCCCATCGGCCCGCTATCCATCCGCAAAGGCGACCCGTTCGGTCTGATCCGCCACGAAAAGAAACTCGTGGACCAGATCAACGTGTTCATTCATCCGCAGACCGTGCTGCTCAGTACCCTGAACGCCGGCATTCCACGCGATTTGGAAGGTCAGCCAAGCGGCGAAATCGTCGACGACGACCTCGACTTCTACGGCCTGCGCGAATACGAGCCCGGCGATGACGTGCGCAACGTGCATTGGCTCAGCTCCGCGAAAACCGGATCGCTTATGATCCGCCAATACGAAGCCACCCGCCGTACCGACACCGCTCTGACCATCAGCGTGAACCCGGATGATTACATCGATTCCCAGGAATTCGAACTGGCCGTATCCGTCCACGCCTCCATCGGCGTGCAATGCCTGCAGCAGAACCGGCCAGTCACCGCGCATGCCGGTTCCACGCACGCCATTCCGCGCAACGCCACGGAATTTCTCGATGGCTGCAGCGGCATCGACCCTGACATCGACGACAATCCCAACCTCGCGCAAACCACTCTCGAACATGCCCCCGACGCATCCTTCTACTTCTTCACCGTCGGCAGGCTCAAAACCATCGACGACATCAAACACATGGTCCTCGCACTCCCCCGCTCCGCAACCTGCGTGGTGCTTCAAGCCGCAACCGGCCAACCGCGCGCCATCAAACGCTACTCCGACTTCACCTTGGCAACCGTGGGAGACCTCAACGACCTCCCCATGATCATGGGGGTGCTGGCATGAGCACCACATTCACCAACACCGACAATTTCACCGGCAACCTCACCGGCACAGGCACCAACTCCGCCAACACCAACACTGGCATGGCGACCGGCACAGGCACCGGCTCATGGGCGGACTCCACCCACTCCGTCATCTGGATGTCCCGCAGCGGCAAGTCCCCAGCCATGCCCAACACCAACCAGCCACACGCCGCGCAATACGCAAGCCTCACGGTCGCCGCCCTGCTGACCATCGCCGCAGCCAGCAACCTCATCGACGTATACGGCTCCGCCCTGTCTTGGACGAGCGCCGCAATCCCCGCCACCATCATCGGCTCGCTCGTGGCGCTTGCCGGTCTCGTTCCCGCGTTGCGCCTGTGGTGGCAGATGCTGTTCATGGCGTGTGCGCAGCTGGTGGTCGGCCCGGTCATCTTCCTGAATGGCACCACCATCGCCCATGTCATTCCCACATTGCGCACGTTGACGCAAGGGTGGATGCGGATGCTCGGCTCGTTCAAATACCTGCTGG
>ERZ506791.508-NODE-508-length-18288-cov-4.785389_pt1 | contig 18288 bp, 16 predicted proteins | sample MGYA00513184_ERZ506791 | MGnify/ENA metagenome assembly ERZ506791
GCTTGAGCAGCAGGCCGCGTTCCAGAATGCCGGCCTTGATGCGCGGATCGCCGACGGCACCCAGCAGAATGGCGTCGGTCTTCTTGATGCGCTCCTCTTCCTCTTCCGGAAGAATCGCGCCGTCACGCAGATAACGCTCGGCACCGAGGTCGAAATGCTCGTACTCGAATTCGGCGACGCCTTCGGCCGCCTTCTCCAGAGCCTTCTGAGCCCACGGAGTCACTTCCTTGCCAATGCCATCGCCCGGAATGACGGCGATGGTGTACTTCTTTGCAGAATCACTCATAGCACGCGACTCTAGTCAGTGATTCACCTATCGGACTAAAACAGCTCAGCAAATGGACAGCCCATTCCGGCAGTCGGCGGCCAGTCAGCTGCCGATGCCCATCATCGACAAGCACCAAGCGTTCTCATAGGAGACTTCCTCCCACTGCTTGTACCGCCCGGATGTGCCGCCATGCCCGGCCTCCACCTCGATTTTCGCCACGGCGTCCACACCGGCATGCTGCAGCCGGGCCAGCCATTTCATCGGCTCCACATACAGCACGCGGGTGTCGTTCATGGATGTGGTAATGAAAATTTTCGGAAAAACGGCAGTTCTTTCGTCATTTTCACTATCTGGCGCATTCTCGTATGGCGTGTACGACTTCATGTACGCGTACACATCCGCGTCGTGCAGCGGATCGCCCCACTCGTCCCATTCGGTGACGGTCAACGGCAGCGAAGGATCAAGGATCGAGGTCAGTGCGTCCACGAACGGCACGTCCGCCTCCACGCCCGCATAGCATTCCGGAGCCATGTTGGCGACCACCCCCATCAATAGGCCGCCCGCCGAGCCGCCGTTCGCCACCGTACGCAGCGGCGAGGCCAGTCCGGCACGTTGCAGCGCGCGCGTGGCGTCGATGAAATCCTCAAACGAATGCTTCTTGTTGAGCAGGTGCCCCTGCTCGTACCAGGCGCGTCCCATTTCGCCGCCGCCGCGGATGTGCGGCACAGCGTACAGCACGCCGCGGTCGAGCATGCTGATGCGTGACACCGCGAATCCCGGATCGGAACTGATCTCGTACGCGCCGTAGCCGGTGATGAACATGGCGGAATCGCAGGTCGGCACGTCACGCCGCCATACCAGCGAGACGGGGATGCGTTCGCCGTCGCGCGCGGTGACCCACACCCGGCGTTCCATGTAGTCGCGCGGATCGAAACCACCCAGCACGGTGGCGCGTTTGAGCAGACGGTCCTCGCCGGTGTCCGGATCGTAGTCATGCAGCTCGCCGGGGCGCGTGTAGCTGGCGAACGAGTAGCGCATGCGCGGCGCGTCATACGAGGGGTTGCCACCAACGCCGATCGAATACAGGCGGCGCGTCTCCCCCGGCATGCGGTCGGCGGTGGCGCCGTCCGACGACGTCATCGCCCGACGCGAGACGCCATGCACGGCCGATCCCTTGCCTTGCGCGGCGGCGGCCGCGTCCAGTTTGCCCCAGATCTCGGCGCGTTCCTCGTTGATCTCGTCCACGGATTCGTCGACGTCCCAATCGTCCTCCAGCGCGTGCGGCACCAGTTCAGTGAACCGCCATGGCCGGCCGGCCAGGAAATCCTCGGCGGCGGCCTGCTTCGTCATCACCGCGATGTGCGGCAGGCTTTCCGCGCGGTATTGCAATGTGACGAAATGCCGATGGATCGAGATACCCTCGATGCCCAAGCCGTGCGCGCCCTGCAGAATGGCGGGATTGCAGGGATTTGAATACGGGGTGCCGATCGGCATGGAGGAGGCGCCGGGGTCCACGTCGTCGCCATGCTCGCAACCGTAGGGCGATCCGACCGCCACGCGCACGCCTTCGCCCAGCCGGTATGGAGGCTCGTGCGTCCGCATATCGATCACATCGATCTCGAAATTCGGATTCAACGCGTTGTGGTACACCACGGCGAGCGGAATATCCTCGCCATGCTCCCCCGCGCCTTCGAAGCAGGCGAAGCTCACATCGTATTCCACGTCGGTTTCGCGCGGAATGAACGCCCGGAACGAGCCCTCTGGGGTGTCCACCGGCAGCATCAGCACCTCGGTGGTGGTTTTCGACCCGGTGCCAATCACGATGTTCCGTTCGTCGAAGGACAGTCCGATGCCCACCCAGAAGCGTTCATCCGCCTCGCAGTACACCTCCACGTCATCGGTCACGGGGGTACCGACGCGGTGGCGCATCACCGCGTATGGACGCCACGCGTCGTCCAACAGCACATAGAACACCCATTGCGCGTCCGGCGTGAAGCAGGCGCCGCCGATGCCCTCGAACCGTTCCTCCAACTCGCCGCCGGTCTCAAGATCGCGGATGCGGAAATCGTAGCGTTCGTCGCCGCTCGTGTCGGTGCCGTACAGCATCCAACGGCCGTCCTTGGAAATGTCCATGCCGCCGATGCGGAAGAAATCGTGGCCTTGCGCCTCGGCGTTCGTATCGAACACCACCTGTTCGCCGTCGAGTGGCACACCGGCCTCCACCGTCGGCGGACCCCAATCGTCCGCGCCGCGAATCGGCACCCGGCATTGCACGGCATACTGTTCGCCCTGCTTGGTGCGGGTGAAGTACCAGTAGCCATCCATGCGCGTCGGCACGGACATGTCGGTTTCCTGCACATGCGATTTGAATTCCTCGAACAACGTTTTGCGCAACGATGCGAGCGGTGCCATGCGCTGTTCGCAGTAGCGGTTCTGCGCCGCCACATAGTCGCGCACATCCTGCGATTCCTTGTCGCGCAGCCATTCGTAGTTATCGATGAACGTATCGCCGTGGAAGGTGCGCTCCTTTGGCACCCGCTTCGCTTCCGGCACCGCCAGTCCATTCTGGTGTTCGTCGTGCGCGTTCGTCGCTTCCTTCACGTTCATGGTGTTTTCCATACCCCGAAATTCACTCATGCACGCGATTATACTGACGACCCACCCAAACTTGTGTCGGCCGTCAGTCGCCGTTTTGCGCGGCGCGCAGGTACGGCAGCATGGTTTTCATGATGTTCGATCCGGTCGTTCCCGTGAATACCGGCACGTCGGTGACCGGCATCGGCTGCGTGGCCACGCGCCCGGCGACGGAACCGAAATTGCCGGTCACTTCGCGCGGGGACAGCTGCCGGATGCCGATCGCCAGCACACGCCCCGGGTAGCGGCGTGCGATTGTGGCGTATGTGGTCGGATCCTTCTGCCCGTCGTCGCCGATCAGAATGAACTTCATATCGGGAAAATCCGCCATCAGCTGTTCGGCGTATTCAAGCTTGTGCTGCACGCCCGACGGAATGAAGGTTTTCGGCCTCGGGTCAAGGTCGCGCAGCAGCAGCGGGCCTTCCGGAAAACCGTGGTTCGTAATGAAATGGCGGATCGAGCTTTCCACATTCCATGGCGAAGTGGACAGGTAGAAGAACGGCGCGTCCGGGAACATGTCCGCGATGCGGTTGAACAGCAGGTTCATGCTGGCCACCGGCACTTTTTTGCGCGGATTAAGCAGCAGCAGATTGTAGGCGGCCTTCATCAGACGCGGCGCCTGCGTGACCATGATGGTGTCGTCCACGTCGGAGATCACGCCCACTTTGGTGCCGCTGGGAATGGTGAAAAGGTTGGCGTTGACCGGCTTGCGGCTGCACACTTTGTACGAGACGTTGTGGATGCCCGGTTCGAGCGAATGCTCGGCGACGAGGTCGAGGTAGCCGGCATCGTCGGATGCCGCGAATTCGCTGGAAATATCAGGATTGCTGTCAATCGCGTCGTATACTTCCGACGCACCCACCTGCACTGTTTCGATGGGCACGTCATCGATGGCGATCCGCACTTTGGTATGCGGGGACGGCACCATCAGCATGCCACGGATGCCGCGAATCAGGCGGCCGGCCTGCCGTTTGAACGGGCCGTATACGGTACGGCAGATCAGTCGGGAGTAGTGTTCGGTGCCGTAGCCGACGTAGGGTTCGACACGTGGATACCAGTCGAGCGACCGTACCAATGCGGTCGAGAATTTCAGCCAGACACTGAATGCTTTGGTGATCGTGCGGCGGAACAGCCTGGTCAGCGGCGGTTTGACTTCAAGACGCTCATGTCTGGAGGCCGCGTCGAAGGTGGTGACCACCTTGCGTGCCGGAATCGGCACGGTGGGCATGTCATCGCAAGAATCGTCCATCCGCTCCCCCATACGCTGCTGTTCGCGCTGCTGGTCATGCTGCGGCGCACGCTGCGGCGGGAACTGCGGCAACGGCTGAATTTCACTCATATGCCCACTATAGGGGTCGCGTTCGAACAAACAGTAACGCCACCGAGAAAATCAGGGAACTTTCAGGGCCCCGCAAGGCACTTCCCATAAAAAGGCTGCGGCCGGCGGGTGCGATGCGCGACCGTAAGCCCGGCCGAACGGCCTTGAGTGTGCCGCGCATCGCGCCCGCCGGCCGCAGCCGTAATTAAAACTAGACGTCCGTGCTATTCAGTCAGCCACAATCTTGGCATACTCGTCAGCGCTAAGCAGGTCAGGCTCGTCATCCTCAAGCTCGATCTTGAAAATCCAGCCCTCGCCGTACGGATCGTCCGTCACAATGCTCGGATCGTCCGCAGCCTCGTTGTTGACGTAGCGGATGGTGCCAGCCACCGGCGAGACCAGCGCGGTGACCGCCTTGGAGGATTCGAATTCCGCCACTTCGTCGCCAGCTTCGACCTGCGTACCGACTTCAGGCAAATCGATGTACACGAGTTCGCCGAACTGTTCGGTGGCGTATTCGGTAACGCCCACCATGGCGGGTTCAACGGAGGAATCCACCCACACGTGCTCGTCGGAGTATTCGAGGTGCTCGGGCACGTCGAGGTTCACTTTGCTATCGTTTGCTTCGCTCATGCCGCCCATTGTACGGCGTATGCGAACGCCGCGCACCCGCGCCACGCGTAACGGGTCAGCGTACCGGTCCGGATGGCATGGCGCCGACTACCTGCACGATGGTGCCTTCCGGACAGTTGTCGTAGATCCACTTGGAATCGGCTTCGTACATGTTCACGCAGCCGTGGGAGCCGTAGTGCGCCGGGTCGCCGTGGGCGATGCCGTAATTGTTCCAGCTTGCCGTGTGGAAGCCTTCGCCGCCGTAGAAGTAGCTTACCCACTTCACACCCTTGGACAGGTAGCGCGAGCCGTCGTCGTTCAGGCCGGTCATGTCCTGGATCTGATACTTGAGGTAGATGTAGAAGGTGCCCAGGTCGGTTTCGTGCTTGCCGGTGGTGCCCGTGCACACCGGGAAGGTCTTGACGGCCTCGTCGTTGTGATACACGGTGGCAGTTTGCGCGGTGCGGTCCACCACGATGCGGTATTCGCTCTTCTTCTGCACGGTTTTGAAGTTCTGCACATCACCGTCCACCGGAATGGTGGCGCCTTGGCCGTTTTTGAGCGCTTCGCCGATCTTCGGTGCGAGCGCCTCCATGTTCTTGACCTTCACGCCGTTCACGCCTTTGACGATGGTGGCCAGCACTTTGCCGCTGTTGTCGACGGCGTCTTCCTGGTCGACCGCGTCCTGGTTGAGCTGGGCTGGGACCTGCTGCTGCACGTAGTTGGTGATGGCGTTGTCATCGTAGGACAGCGAAAGCGTGCCGTGCTCGAGGTCGGCGTCGGTTTTCAGCCATGAGGCCACGACTTCGGCTGGAATCTGGAAGGTCTTGCCTTGTCCGTTGTCCAGCACAATTGGCGCATTCAGTCGCGCGTTTGCCTGGTCGGCCACGTTTTGGGCTTCAGGCAGTGCGACCGGCACGTCGATGGTTTCGTACGTAATCGTCACGCTGCCGCTGTGCCCCGGGTTCGCGATGGCTTTGGCGACCGTGTCGATCACGTTGTCCACCTTCGGGGACCTGCCGCCGCGGCCTTCCACTGCGACGAAGGCGCGCGCGTTGGCATCGTACGATGCGGTGGACGGTACCGCGCGGTCGGTGTCCTGCACGAATTTGTCGGTGACGAACGTCCTGAGGGCCAGCTTGTTGGACTTGGCGTTCAGCGGCACGTTCTTCTTGACGAACGGGTTGACTTCGTTGATGTATTCGAGTGCGCCGTTGGTCTGGTGCTTGGCGGCGAGCAGTTCCGTGACCGTCTTGTCGACGTTGTAGCTCACGCCGAGGTCGCTCAGGCTGCCGGAAGCGTTGTTGCCGTTGCCGTCCTTGATGTTCACGGTGGTGTTCTTCACGGCGGCCGTCACCGTGTTTTTCAGCTGGTCGGCGGTCTGTCCGGCCACACTGGTTCCGCCGAAGGTCACGCCCGGCGCGGCCTTGTCTTGGAAGTACCAGCGTGCGGTGAAGAAGCCGGCGATCGCGGCGACCACCAGTACGGCGAGCACGATTCCGGTGATGATCAGCGGCAGTTTGCGTTTCTTGGCCACGACGGCTTCTCCTTCGACCGGCATGGTGAGCACGGGAATGGCGGGAGCGGGCGTGGATGAGGGCATGTCACCGGTAGGAATGGCACCAGTGGGAACAGCTCCGTTGGGGACAGTTCCGGCAGGCGTGGTTTCGGCGGCACCGGCCGTCGGGAATGACTGGAACGGCTGGGTCTGGTCCGATGCGAAATTCAACGGCGGCATGGTCTCGGTGGCGGCGTTGGACACGTTGTCCTGTTCGGACACATCGGCCACGTCGGCGAGATTGATCGTATCGCCGTTCTCACCAGACTGCGGCGGCACGGCATTCACCCCTTCAAACGAGATGCCGGCGAAACTGTTGTCCGTATCGTTCTGCCCACTTCTATCAGACATGTATGTGGTTTCCTCATTCACTCTCTTAACGGTACATACCATGCAGCATGATACGCAGACGAGTGCCCAAACGAATACCTAAACAAGCTCCCCCGGCAACCGCCCCGAAGACAGGCTCAGCCGATACCACCTTTTAATGGCAGGTCTTGTCACGGCAGGTCGTGGCCGAGCCATTCCTCAATCATGTAGCGTGCGATCGTGGCTTTGCCCGGAGCCTCCATACGTCCCGAAACCAGTTCGCTCATGTATTCGTCGCGTGTGACCCAACGCGCCTGCAACGTTTCCTCGCCGTCCACGTGCACGTCGGTGGTGACCGCCACGCCTTTGAACGCCATCATGAGAGACGAGGGGAACGGCCACGGCTGGGAGCCGAGGTATTTGAGTTCGCCTATTTCGATGCCGACTTCCTCTTTGGCTTCGCGCCGGCATGCGTGCTCCAGGTTTTCGCCAGCCTCCACGAATCCGGCCGAAACCGAGTACAGGCCGTTGTTGCGCCACGCGCTGTTGTGCTGCAGCAGCAGACGGTCATCATGGTCGACGATCGCGGTGATCACCGCTGGCTCGATTCGGGGGAACAGCAAACGATTGCCATCCTCGTCGTTCGTGCAGTGCTGAGCCCAGCCGCCGAGCGCCGGTTCGACGGGCGCGCCGCACGTCGGGCAGTGACGCTGCCGGGCGTGCCACATGCTGAGCGAGATGGCGGAGGTTGCCTGTCCGGCTTCGCGTGCGCTGGCGTGGGGCGCGAATCCGCGCAGGTCCACCCAGTCGAATCGGGTTGCCGCGCTTTCCAGCAGCGATTTCGCGTTTTCCTGCGATTCATGCGCCGGCACTTCGGCGAACGCGTCGTCCGCCCCCCCGCTGCGAGCCGTCGCAGCCGTAATCGTCGTATCGTTCGGCTGGACGTGCGTCACGTCCACGGCGACGACGTGCTCGCCCAATCGTCCGCCGTACGAGCCGAGGAATATCGCGAGCGCCGATGGGTGCGATTCGAGTTCCGCGGCAACGTACGCGCCCGGCAGTTGGGCGAGGCGCATTTTCACGTTGGCGTAGTCGGCGATGGCGCCTTGGCCGTGCGGCACGGCCACTTTGCCGTCTTTGACGAGGATGACTTTCGTTGCCGGTTCCGCCAGGACTTTGGCGAACAGGTCGGGTTCGCCGCGTCGTGCCACTTCGTAGTCGATGTCTCCTTGGGCGAGTGGCAGGAACGGCAGGGTCTGCGTCAATGCCAGTGGTGAGAACACGCTCATGGTTGTGTTGCCTCTTTCATGCGTGTTATATACGGAATATATTCGTTATACATACGTAGTACATATTTCGTATATACGTTTTATATATTTTCTCTATATCTTGTCGATACGCCGGATGGTCTGCCACAGATAATCGTCGCAGCCGGCTCAGCCGACTCGCTTCACCAGTTCCAGCAACGCGGCGGCCACCTGGTCGGGGTGTTCGTACGCGCTGAAGTGGCCGCAGTCGTCGATCACCGTCATCGTCACGTCGGTTTTCGTCATCGCGTCGGCGACCGGCTTCATCACTGCCGGCGGGCTGGACGGGTCCTTGTCGCCGCAGATTACTGCGACTGGCACGTTGATGTTCGGCAGCACGTCGTTCAGGTCGGAACGGCCAGCGGCCATGCGTTCGCGCCAGGCGATGCCGTCGGCGGGCTGTTCGTTGATCCACGTTTCGAACTGCCTGCAGTAGGCGTCCGACTGCTTCACGGTGGAATCGGCTTCCGACGGCACGGCGAATCCCATGACCGGCTCGTGTGTGCCGGTCGTTTCGCAGTCGGTGGCGATTGCGACGCGCTTCAATCGCATGTCGGCGGAGTCGGCGTCGGCTTTCGTGTCGCACAGGGCGAGCGCCGCCACCGCTTCCGGATGCAGGCGTTGGATGTCGAGAATCAGGTAGCCGCCCATCGACAGGCCCACCCAGATGGCTTTGCTGTAGCCGGCGGCGTGCAGCAGGTCCACGTACGCGTCCGCCATGCGGTCCAGTCCGTATGGGAACGCGCCGTCGGCGTCCTTGCCGCCGCTGTCTTCGTCGGACGGAATCGGCCCTTCGCCGGCGCCGGGCATGTCCGGAGCCCAGATCGCAAATGGTTTCACGCCTTGTTTCACAGCTTGGTCGCGTAAAGCCGCCGCGCACTCGTCCCACATGCGGTGGTCCACCGGGAAGCCGTGCACGAGCACCACCGGCGTGGTTTCGGTATCGTTGCCGCCGTCCGTATATATGTTGTTGTTCAGTTCAATCGCCATATTTTTTTCTAATCCTCCCCTATCTGCCTGTTCGCCTAGTTTGCTTGGCTTTTGCCCCGCTTGCGCGGCTTGTCCTACTTGCCGGTCCATGCGAGCGCCTGCCGCACGATGGTGCCGTAACCATTGGCCATCTGCCCGACGAAGGTGTCGAGCATGTCTCCGGACGGGTCGACCCATTCCACATCGAGCGTCTCGTCCTGCGGCTTGCAATCGCCGGCGATCGGCACCACGTAGCACAGCGCGATCGCATGTTGGCGTGGATCGTAATAGTCGGACAGGCCGGGTGTCGGGAAGAATTCGGCCACGGTGAACGGCTGCAGGCTGATCGGCAGCTGCGGCAGGGCGATATCGCCCAAATCTTTTGCGACGTTGCGCGCCACCGCTTCACGCAACGATTCGTGATAGAGCACACGTCCGGCGATCAATGTGCGTTCGATACCGCCGTCGTCGGTGACGCGCAGCAGCGAGCCGATTTGCGCCACCCTGCCGAGATCGTCGGTGCGCACCGGCACGACCACGACGTACGGAATCGGTATTTCGTGGCGCATGCGGTTGATTTCGTCCGATGGGAGCCATCCCGGAGGGTTGCCCATTCCGCGGATGAAATCCTCCGGCGTAATGTCGTCGAATTCCCCGCGATGGCGGTTGGCGTCGAAATCGCCCTCGTCGGGCACTTCATCATTCATCACTGGCATGGTTCCATTATCACGCACGGCATGTGAATGTCACGTGCTTCCGATTCTTCCCATAGCGCAATCGGGTGCGGCAGTGTGTTTGCATGGCGTGCGGCTATATACTTTTCGCAAACGGGCTTTCGCAATATTGCGCAGCATTGCACGATATTGTTTTTTGAAATCGGCTTATAGCGTAAGCCGGGGAATGGGGAACGCATATGGCAACGCATGCAGTCACTTCGCAGGATTTCAACCAGGTCGTCGAATCCAATGATCTGGTGTTCGTGGATTTCTGGGCCACGTGGTGCGGTCCGTGCCGTGCATTCGGCCCAACGTTCGAGAAGGCAAGCGAGGCGAATCCGGACGTCTATTTCGCGAAGGTGGATATCGATCAGAATCCCGATCTGGCCGCCGCGGCCAAGGTTCAGGCAGTGCCGACGCTGATGGTCGTCAAGAAGCAGCAGATCATCTTCCAGCAGGCCGGCGCGTTGCGCGCTTCCGATTTGGATGATCTGATCAGCCAGGCCAAGGCGTTGGATATGGATGCGGCCGCTTCCGATGGGGACACCGCTTCCAGTGGAGACGCCAAAGTGAAAACGCCAAGTAGTCAGTCGGAACGATGATTCGGCCCGTCGCCTGCGCGTTGCATACGTTATCTTCAAGTTCCTTGGGGTGCGGTAGACTATATGCAGTTGCGCGCATTCCGGCGGAACCCTAGCGGTTGTGCGCCGTGCCCTAGGCACGGAATCCGCCGAGGAATTGTACCCGATGTAGGAGCAGAATGGCTAGCCATAAGAAACATGCCCAACCAACTACGTTTGCCTTGCCGGGCAAATCTCAGATGGTGAAGATTGTCGCAACGGTTGCGGCAGTGGGGCTGTTGGCCACTGGCGGCATCGTGTCGCATAATCTGTACGCCACCGCGGAGAAGTCTCCTGCCAAGCAGGTCACCGCGTATTCCGTCACCGACAGCATCGAAGCCTCCCGTGGCAACGCCCGTGAGGCACTTTCCGGAGATACTTCGTACGTCACCGTGAAGATCAACGGCAAGACCCGCGTGGTTCCCGGCATGCATTTCACCGACGTGAAGTCCGTGCTTGACGCGGGCGACATCACCCTTGATACGGAAGACACCGTTTCCCCGTCTTTGGATACGAAGGTGAACGAGAACACCGTCATCAAGATCGAACGTGCCGGCGCTTCCGTTGAGGTGTCTGATACGGATATCGCATTCAACACGGTCAAGAAGGAGACCTCCAGCCTGCCGAAGGGCCAGGAGAAGGTCGAGACCGAAGGCGCGAACGGTGTTATGGAGACCACGAACCTCGTCACCAAGTCCGGCGGCAAGGTCATGTCTTCCAATATGATCAGCTCTTTCGTGAAGAAGGCTCCGACCGACAAGGTGATCCTCGTCGGCACCGGCTCCTCGTCCACGCCGTCCGCGGCCGCAGCGTCGATCGGCACCACCGTGCCGGCTGGCGAAATGCAGCAGTGGGCTCACGATTATCTGCTGTCCAGCGGCTATTCCGAGGCCGATTTCACCGCCACCGTGTACATCATTTCTCATGAGTCCGGTTGGAATGTCGCAGCCACGAACCCAAGCTCCGGCGCGTACGGTCTGCCGCAGGCGCTGCCCGGTTCGAAGATGGTGAGCGCCGGTGCCGATTGGGCCACCAACTACCAGACCCAGCTTAAGTGGTTCTGGGGCTACTGCGCACAGCGCTACGGCTCCATCCAGGGCGCCTACACCTACTGGCTCGCCAACCACTGCTACTGAGTTTTAGTTTTTCAGACAGGAGAGGCTCCGCACAATGTGTGCGGAGCCTCTCCTGTCTTATATGCCTCTTTTATATTTCATATGGAAAGATGCATGCCATTCATGGCGTTACGGTTGTTTATGCACGCAATTCATTCATCGCTTTTATCGCGGCCCTTTTGGCCATCTTACGCGTGAGCGAACGGCCAGACGCAACGGGCTCGAAAAAGCCGTCATGCTCTTTTTCCACCGTCCATCGCCAACCAAGCACGTTATTTTGAGCGACTCGAATACTGAACGAAAATCCTACACGCCCACTACCTGCCACATTCGTTCCAAGCTCCCTTTTTCAGGATTTTTGGGCTGGATGCATACGTACTCATTATTAGCGTTTATGGACGACTCGCACAGCCTATCAAGATACTGCATATAGTACAGCACTCACATCAAGAGAACTGTACTATATGCGATTTTTCAAGCTGAGCGGAATATTGTTCACTTACTCGCCATCTTTGGCCGTATGATGCGAACCTTTGCGGGGACCGCGCTTGCCGGATACACCCTTTGAGGCATCGGCCACAGCAAAAATGACAACCTTCTCATCCGGGTAGGACTCGCCATCCATGGCGAAATAGGCGATCTGGTCGTCTGCGACCGGCGGGAAAGTGAAATACTTCTGCACCGCTACCAGCACATCGGTGGTACGCACGGTCACGGAAGAAGCCTTTCCTGCAGCGTCAGAGTCGACGCCATCGGCCTTGCTTCGCTTGGTCTTGCAGAACTTGATGGCGTTCTCGTCTTTGGCGTCGCATGCCTGGACTGCGATCTTCTTCTGCTTGTCATTCACCAGCAATTTCACGTATGCCGGGCATCCGAGCGCTTCGGTCACGCCTTTGGAAAAGCGAACGGATGATTCCATGACCGTCATGGTCATCTTATTGGTGGTGGTCTTTTCTCCCACTGCTTCAAATCCGTCAAGAACAGACATGCCAACCCCTTGAAAATATAGGATATTAATTACATGCAATATAATACAACAATTCGCATAAATACACCCTTTTTTCACTAATAAAATAGGGGGTGTCTCCGCTTTCCAGCAGAAATACCCCCTGTATTTCCAAGAATATAGCAATAATTCATAGACTTCATTGAACAAGTTTTCATTGAGATGAATTCAAGGAAATCATGCACCAATAATGTCGAGAATTACCGCGCCATATTTCAATAGTTGTATTTCACATCATTGGTCATTTTGCCACACGGCGTCTGATCGAGCTTCATATCAGCCGTGGCCTTGTCAGACACGGTCACGTCGAACTCGTACGTCACGCTCTTGCCAGGTGCGATGTACGCCATACTGGAGTTCAATGGCTTGCCGTCCATGGTGGCATTGCTACGGTCACGCACATCACCGGTCACGGCGATTGATCCAATCGAACCACCTGCAGGCGCGTAAATCAGCACACGCTGCGCGGATGTGCCACTCGGCGCCACGGGCACGCCACCAACGCCCTTCTGCTCACCACCGAGAATGTAACTCGTGCAGGTAGCCATTTCCGTGGAAGTCATACGGTTGGTCAGCGTGTACTTCACGTGGTAGGTCTTGTCCCCTGTCTTGGTCACTTCGCTGGTACGGTCGATATACCAACCCATCTTCGAAGGATTCTGCTCGCTGATGTAAATGCCCGTTTCCGGATTGGTCTCGCTCTCAGGCGCATTCTTGGCGAGTCCAGCACCTTGGAAGTACTTCGCTTCGTCATCGTGGAACGTGTAGGCGTAGAAGTGGCGGTTCTCGGCCAAATCACCGATGCTTTGCGCCACCTTCATCATCTTGTCCACAGTCATGTTGCCAAAAGCGCCGTCCATCACCGTTTTGGCAATGTACTCGAAGTATTCGTCCTGCTGTGCCACAGGAACGTCCTTGTAGATGGTGTTGAGCATGTATTCGGCGGTGTTCTCGCCGGTAAGCACAGTGCCGTTGGACAAAGTGACAGGTCCGTTGATCTCCACCATCTTCTGGATGAACACCGGATCCACGGAAATCAAACCGTCGATGTTGCAGGCATATTGCGAACGCTGCCATGAAGCGTTGAGCATCTCCGCGTTGCGGGAAACATCCGGCACCGCGAAGGTATCTCGCACGTCAAAGGAGAAACCCAACGGCCTGTTGAATACCGCATGTTCCTCAGCGGTGCCGTTGTTGCCATTGACGAACTCACCATTCGGGTGGAAGTCCCCCACCGCGATTTTGCCATGATCCGCAGTCATGGTGCCGAGAGAGCCAACCAAGCCGCCGCCGGAACGTGTTTCGGATGTGGTCTGTGCCGCCAGCAAGTATGTGCGGGCACCGTTCTGGCCGAGGAAGGAAGGCAGCATGTGAGTGGCGTTGCTGACCTGCCCGACCAAATCGGCGATATTGTCAAGCTGGTCCTTGCCCTGCTGATAGGCTTTCTTCACCATGCCGATTTTCGGCTCGGCAAGACTGTTATACTGCTTGTTCTGCTGCTGCACCTGCTGGTTGAGCTTGTCGAAGTTGCCTTGCGCATCGGTGATTGGCTGCAGATTAAGTTGCCCTTCCGCACCGGAAAGATTGGCATCGGCAAGCTGTTGCACCGCAGTGGTCAACGATGGCAGTGTCTGCTGTGCAAGGTTGTCCACGACTTCCGTCATGCCTTGCACAGTGGCGATGTCACTGCCGACGAACGGCATTTTCGCAGTCACGTTCCATAATGAACCGTGCGCAATCTGCTTGGCCTGCGCCGTCTGCTGCTGAGCCTGCGCGATGGACGCCTGCGACGCGGCGGCATCCTTGAGCTTTGCAGGGTCATTGATTGCGGATAGTGAGGATATGGCTTGCGATTCGTGTGCCTTGACGCTTTTTGCCTGCTTATACAGTTGCATACCGAACACTGCGGCAATGGCAAGTAGCACGATCAGCACCGCAAGTACAATAAGCGTCACATTCCGTGCCGTATGTTTTTCCCGTATTGCTTGAGCATGTTGCCCCATGCTTTGTTCCTCAAATCATTAAGCACTCAATTTGACTATTCCAGCACATTATTGTGCCACATGGCACCCTTTTTTTCGGCCGCCAAATGAAATTTCCCTCTGCTCCATCACAAAAACAGAGGGAAAATCACAGAAAACCCACTTATTGGCTCAGTACGATCCACGGCCAGTGAAGATTACCATCACGGTTTTGGCAAGAATCGCAAGATCTCCAGCGATGGACCAATTCTCAATGTAGGAGACGTCCAAATATTCGCTTTGCTCCTGTGAAAGATCCGACCGGCCGGACACCTGCCACGGACCGGTGATGCCCGGCTTGACCAGCAGTCGGGCGGAATATAGGGAACCATAGCGGGCCACTTCTTCCGGCAATGCCGGGCGCGGACCGACCAGAGACATATCGCCCTTGAGCACGTTGTAGAACTGCGGGAACTCATCCAAAGAAGTCTTACGGATGAAGTGACCTACCTTGGTGATACGCGGATCATCTTTCATTTTGAAGATGAACCGGTCTTCCTGCCCAGTTTCCTCAGCGAGTTTCTTCTTCAGCTCCTCAGCATTGGTGACCATGGAACGGAATTTATACATTTTGAACGGCTTGCCGTGCAGTCCGATACGGGTCTGAGAGAAGAACACCGGACCGCCATCATCAAGCTTGATGGCGATGGCGACGCCGAGAAGAATCGGAGAGGAAATAATCAGCGCGCACAGTGAACCGATGATGTCCAGCAAACGCTTGATTACGTTCGCAGCTCCCGTGTACTGCGGCAGGGAAGCCAACAGAACCGGCTGTTCCGTGGTGTTTCGCAGATACAAACGGTGACCGCTCACATCCGCCAGGGAGACCGCCAAGGCAAGTTCCATACCCAGCGACTCCACCGCAAGAGAAAGACCATGCAGCATTTCGGAATCACGCGAAAGCACGTCAGCCACATAGACTTCCTGTACACCGAGGCTTTCGCAAATACGTGGGAATGCCGAGTTGAAAGGAATCACCTTGAGTTTGCTGGAGCCTTCGATATTGGCATCCGGTGTGTATGAGGTAACCACATAAGCGTCTTTTGAAGCTGGATCCGCTTCAATTGGGCATACAGCAACTGGTTCGTACCCCCAATTCATGCAGTTGCGCATGGTCTGCAAGGCTTTGTTGATGCCATCGGAAGATCCGATGACCACCGTTCTGTACTTGCAAGAGCCTTTGCTGCGGTGACGATGCAACGCTTGACGCATCTGCCAACGTGCGATGATATCCAAGAAGAAGGCGATGACTGGCGCGATAATCAACGCAGTACGGGGCAATGCAAGTTTGAAAATAAATGCAAGGCTGCAGTATGAGATGATGGTCAGCAACGACGCATTGATGATTTTGGCATACAGCTCATAGCCGTCCGCCATAACATGGCGGTGGTATGTGCCCGCGAATGCCAAGCACAGCAACCAAATCAGGCTGAACAGAATGAGGAAAAGCCAAAACGGCATCACATCGCCGATGGCATCGAAAGCAGCACCGTTGATTACAAGGCTGACGGTCAACGAAAGCAGCATCACTGCCAAATCGATGGCGATCAGGCTGACGACGAAGGCGAAACGCCACCGGGGAGTCGATTCAGCCTTGCCGCGCCTATGTCCTTCCTTTTCCGCAGGAAACGGGGTATTGGAAAAAGTCATCGGCTCGAACTGCTTTTGCAGACGCTGATTCTGCATGGACGCGTATGCCTGTCGATGCGCATTGGACGAGACGATATGAATCTCTTGAGTCCTCATACCTTGCTCGCCGTTTGGTGCGCCGGATTCACCGGTATTCACGCCTTGCATGTATCTCTCTCCCCTTCAGCCGCATACGGCAAACAATCTACCACAAGCCCCCCCCCCAGAAAATAAGAGGGACCTATGGGGTACCATTCGCTATATCCAAATCCTTCTCCGGTATGGCTTATTCGCCAGCAGTACCTGTATCTGAACCGCCGTTACCGCCGCCGTTCGAACCACCGTTGCCGTTCGAACCGCCATTATCGTCGTTAGAACCGCCATTGTTATTGCCACCGTTCGAACCGCCGTTACCGCCGCTCGAACCGCCACCGTTCACACCGTTTCCAGAGCCCGGACCAAATTGCCACGTATACGTGTAGCGCCGGTTCGTAGTGCCGTTACCGGTATTCGAATTAGTGTTTGAATTGGTATTCGACGCAGTTTGCTCCGCCACAGACTTGTTCACGCCGTCAGAAGTCGAGGAAATCACCTTCGAAGCGTTCTGCATGGCCGCAACATCGGTGCTTTTGCCATCGAGGAGTTTCTGGGCAGCGTCAATCGCCTTGGCAAGCGCGTCACGTGTCGACTCGTCCGCAACCTGGCCCGCAGAACCGTCAAGCAACGTCTTTGCGTCGGCAATGGTCTTCTGCAACGCGGCAGTCGTCCTTATTCACTTCCAAAGCTCGCTTGCTGGCGGCCATGCGGCTGACGGGCCTGGATTTGAACATGCGGTAGCCGCGCGGCGTGATGAACCCGCAGTCCAGCGAAGCGGCCAGCACCCTGCGGATCGGCCCGACCCTGAAACGGTCCTTGAATTCGTCGATGTAAGCGACCATCAACGCCGTGTCGGGTCGAGCCGCGCCGCGAAAAAAGCCGACGCCGTCGTCAATATCTCGTTCGCCCGCCTCAATCGCGCGACCTCGGCCCGCAAACTCTTCAACTCCGCCATCGCGTCTTCGGCCGACTGCTTGGTCTCCGCCGCGACCGTGGCGTCCGTCTTGCCGCGCCAACGGCGCAGCGTCTCCGGCGCGACCCCCAGATCCTTGGCGACCTGTTCGATCGCCTTGGTCTCCGACGAATACGAGCCGCGCGACTCGGTCAACAGCCTGACGGCCTTCGCCTTGAACTCCGGCGTGTATCTCGTTCCTTTTGCCATGGTTCCATCATCTCCCATCGAGTTAGGGGAAATGCGGAACAAAAATCAGTTCATATCAGTATCCGTTGTCTGCCCAGTAAAGATAGTGCCGTATTAGCCACCCAAATCGCGCTATCTTCTCTAACAATGAGCCCAACGATGAACCATGTAGCTCCGTAAATGAAGAACCCCACAATAAGCAGCGGAATCGCGGAAAGAGGGAGTGAAGCAGCGGCAAATCCCGCTAACAGCGCAACAACGTTAATCATTAGAGTCTTAAGTATCTCGCTGAGCTGTAACGCATTACGAAGTATTCTCCAAGAGGCATGTACCTGAACAGTAAAAATGACAAATTCCGCAATAAGAACAGCACTGGCCGCTCCGGTGGCTCCCCAAGTACCGTCGAGCGCAAAGTTAGCGACAAGGCTAATAGGCACACCAGCCATATTAGCCATCGCAAGTTTATTCTCAAGATCAAGCGGGGTGAGCACACATAAACCTATAAATGTACTAAGGCAGGAAGAACAGATTTACAAAACCAATAATCTGTACAGAAATCACGGCAGCCGCATATTTATCCGAAGAAAGCAGCACAATAAGGGGGTGTGCGAACACCAGGAGATAATTGGCTAAAAAACATAGAGCATTCCTCCCAGGCCTCTTCAATGATTCCCTCTGTGAGCACGGTAATACAACAATGGAAAACCATCGAACAGTCGAATCTCACAGAAGTCAGCAAACACCTAGGGGGACTCCTTAAGAATTTTGGACAGAACTACGCCGACACATATACCGCATTGCAAAACCGGTCAAAACTCATCGAACAGCAAGCCAAAGAACTCGACGAGCACGAACCCAACACTAACGAGGAAGTTTAATTTCCCATGCCTGGCAAAAACTCATCGTATTCCTTGAAGGACAGCGAATCGGAATCCTGCAAGAAGACATATCCGGAAAGCATTCCTTCAT
>ERZ506791.570-NODE-570-length-16070-cov-4.004933_pt1 | contig 16070 bp, 12 predicted proteins | sample MGYA00513184_ERZ506791 | MGnify/ENA metagenome assembly ERZ506791
CGACTTTGTGTTGCACACCGAAGAATGCGGCTGCAACGGTAAGGAGGCCGGAGTCTACCACGACAAGATTGCTTCGGGCATCTTGTTGCCCGAAGTAGAAGTGCCGGGGCTGGAAAAAGAAGTGGATGTCCGCTGCCTGTCATGGGTCAATTTCATACCGGCTTCCCTTGAAAGCGCCGACTGCCGTTTGCCTGCTACCGGTGACGGCTGCATCACGCTGGAGTGCCTGTTTGCTTTGGCCAACAGCCATACTCCCGGTTCGGCCGAGTTCAACGACATTTACGACCTTGCAGCCCACCTGTTTCCCGATTGTCCGGAAGCCAACATCAACGCGGCTGCCGTTGCTCTGAGCAAGCGCGACACGCGCAAGGCCCGCAGATACCTTTCACGCTTTTCCACCCGTCAGGCCGCTTTCAATAATATGGGGGTGCTCTGCATGCTCGAAGGCAACCGCGAGAAGGCGGAGCTGTATTTGGAAATGGCTGTTGCGGCAGGTGTGGAACGTGCAAGCGAGGTGCTGGGCGAACTGAGAAGCAAGAGAAACCTGTATTGAACTTACGAAAACCAGATTGACAAGTAACAAATTAAATACACATTCAAAATTATGACTCTTAAATTCAAAAAAACGTTGCAGGCTATAGGTATATGTATTCTTAGCTGGATATATGCCTTAGTGTTCGCTGCTTTGGCTTCTGCATGTAGCAGTGATAACGAAACAGGCGGCGGGAGTGTGGAAAAAACAGCTTCGCTCCGTTTGAGCATATCCGGCGGCAATGCCGGCCAGACACGCGCCACCGCCGATGCGCTGCCCGAGAATGAAGCAACCATTCATAGGCTGACCGTAGGACTGTTCTACGCAGACGGTTCGGTAAACACCATTGTGGAGCCTGCCGTTACGCTTGACGGAACTTCCGGCACATTGGAGATAGATGCCATTTTATGCTCACCCGGCATGTGCGATGTGATAGTTGTGGCCAATGCTCCGGAAGGTACATTTGCCGGGGTGCAGACCAAAAACGAGTTTGTGGGCAAAAATGTGGGACTGGTGCAGACCGTACGTGACGGGCAGCAAGCTTCCGACCTGTTGCCGATGTCGGGCATCAGCAGCCATCCGGTGGTGCTGGAAGCAGGAAAGTCCGCCGCGGCTTCCGTCAGCCTGTCGCGGTTGGTGGCGCGCATCTCCATAGCGAGTATCCGCAGTGCTTTCAGCCTGAACTATGCCCATGCCACATTTACGTTAGACCGTATATTCCTGTGCAATGCGCTGGAAACCTCCCGCGTTTCACCCGGTGACGCGCTGCAGACCATGCCCGCACAGCCCACTTGGCTGCATGGCGGTTCGGCGGTAGAGCAGCCGGACGGCTCCTTCCTATGGACCAAAGGAGCAGGTTTCCTGCTGAACGATGTCACCCCGGCCGAAGGCATACTGATTACTTCGGACGAATATAACGTGCCCTATTGGTTCTATGCCTTTGCCAACAACGATGTCACCCACCGCACCAAACTGGTGCTCTCCGGCTATTTCGACCCGGACGGCAGTGTGGGGCCCAAAGAACCGGTTTATGTGTATTATCCCATTGTAGTGAATCAATCCCAGACGGGTACGATCATCACTCCTTCCGGTTCGGCTGCGCCAACCGGCATAGGCGACGGCACCATCGTGCGTAACCATGACTACCGCATCAAGGCAGTTATCAAAGGCGACGGCGAATCCAACCCCGGTGCGGAAATAACTCCTTCCAGTCTTGAACTGACAGTGAGCGTGGACGACTGGACACTGAAAATTGTGCAGGAAGTGGAGTTAGACTGAAACAGGCTTCAGGGAGAGGGGAGAGATGTTTTCCCCCTAAAAAATAGGACAAACAGAACAAAGCAAATAACGAGGAAGGAGAGAAATATGAGAACTGTGAAAAAAATGTTCGTACTCTGTTCACTGGCAGCACTGCTTGGCGGATGTATTCCCGACAATCTGGACAATTGCCCGCCGGAACAGCAGGGAGGCAAGGTGGACATATCCATAGATATGGATACGGACATGGACATGGACGGACAGGAGACGGAAATGCCGTAGGCAAGCCATAAAGAATGAACACTTAACCATATTGTATGAAAATAAAGACGATATTGCCATTACTTATTATATGCATCGTTCCAAGCTGCCTGTGTGCGGCATCGACGGCGCTTCTCGATACGTTGGTATCCGATAAACTCTATCAAGACTCAACGTACAGGCGCGTCATCAAGGAAGGAACCGCCAGTCTGAACTGTTACTTCTCCTATCCGCAGAGCGGATGGCAGATACGGAAAGACTATGGGGAAAATGCCCGCGAACTTGAAAAGCTGGATAAGTTTATGCGTTCTTCCTTTGCCGACACATTGATTTATGTCCGCCGGATCACCCTGACTGGATATTGCTCCATTGAGGGCAGTTATGCGTTGAATGAAAAGCTGGCGCACGATCGCGCCAACGGATTCAGGAACTATCTGGATGTGGAGTACGGGCTTGCGAGGCGCTATCCGGTGGAGGTGAACTATATAGGCGAAGACTGGGACAAGCTGCGCGAGCTGGCGGCTGCCTCCACTTCATTGCCCGGACGCGAAGAGGTGCTGGCAATCATTGATAATACGGACATCTTCAAGGGGCGTGAAAAGAAACTGATGGACTTGCAGGGCGGTGTGCCCTATAACTTTATGATGTCCGGCATATTCCCTTTGCTGCGGCGAGTGGAAATTGTGGTGGAGTACGACCTGCACCGCATTATCGAAGAACGCTACCGCCGCAAGCTCACAGAAGCCGAATTTCAAGAAATACTGATTCGTGAGCGTGCTGCCGCCGAAGCCGCCGAGCTTCGTCTGGCCGAACTCCGGCGGCAGGAAGCCGAGCAGCAGCAACGCGCCGAGCAGATGCGGCTTGAAGCCGAACGTGCCGAACAGGCGCGTCGTGAAGAGGCGGAACGCTTGAGAGAACAGCAGTTCCGCGAAAAATGGCTTGCCGAACGTGCCGCCAAAAAACAGGCGCAACGCGCTGCACGCGAACAACGCAACAGGCTGACGCCGCTATTGGCTGTAAAGACGAATTTATATGCATGGGCGGGCATGACTCCCGACTTTGATTATACCGCTTTCACTCCCAACCTGTCCGCGGAGTTGTTCTTTGCCCGCCGTTGGTCGGCAGTGGCTTCCGCAGCTTATGCAAATTGGGACTACGACAGCGACAGGGGCCATTGGGGCATTTCGGCTTATAGCATAGAACCCCGTTTCTGGGTGAACGGCGACGGACGTTACCGTTGGTGCTACGTGGGCGTTTACGGGCAATTGGGCGATTTTGACAATCGCAGCACCGACAGCGGCCGCATAGCCGAAAGCACCGGAAACTGTACGGGTACTTACTGGGAAGGCGGATTGTCTGCCGGATGCTATTTTCTGCTTAATGCCCATTGGGGCATTGAGGTGGGCCTGCGCGGCGGGTATCGCAGTTCGGACGTCAATGCATACGAAGTGGAGGCGCCCTACCATTATTTTGACCGTAACTTCCGGGAGAACTCATTTGGAGTGACGGGAGTGAATATAAGCATCAGTTACCGGTTTGGCAGCCGGAAGTAAAGGTGAGAAAGGAGTTCGGAAATGAAAATGACAAACCTTGTTTGGCCCTTTGTCCTGCTAACCGCTTTTCCGGCGTGTACGGAGATAGGGCTGGACTATCGGAAAGAAGAAGGAACGGTTGTAATAGCACCCGACTGGAGCGCTTTTGCCTGTCCGGCTTCTGCCTGCTACCGCTTTTATGCGGCGGGCAGCGAAGAGGCGGCCTATGAAAGCGAGGATGCGTCTGCCGAATCTTTTTCGTTGGTGCTTCCTGTGGGCGGCTATCATTTGCTGGCCTACAACACAGATGCACGCGGAGTTGCTTTTACGGGGCTGGACCATAGAAGTAAGGCGGAAGTCCGCCTTACTTCGGAGGCGCAGCCCGGCGGCATATATAGCTGGAGCGTGGACAATGTGGAGGTTCCCTTGCGGAGTGCGGTGCAGTATACGCCTGTGCCCCGCAGCTTGGTGAGGCAGATGGTGCTTCATTTCCGGGTAACGGGCATGGAAGAGGCAATGGTGCTGGAAGGCAGGCTGAACGGTGTTTATCCTTCGGTTTTCCTGCTTTCCGGAAGCCCTTCGGCGGAGAGTGTTGCCGCTGCTCCCGAAACGAACACCAAATTTGCCGCTACGCTGGCGCCGACGGAGACCAGGGATGCTCTTCCCACCTACATGGCTTCGGCGGATGTACGCCTGCTGGGGCTGTTGTCTCCGGAACTCGGCGCCTGCTACGACTGCCGCCTGCATTTGCAGGTGGGCAATGCCGCCGGTGAGACCTACGGCGCAACGGTGGACATGAACAAGACGGTGACAGACATCATCAACTCGTATGAAGGTGAACTTCCGTTGGACAAGACAATAGAAGTCAGTGTGGGCATAAACCTGCTGAACACAGTTCTTACGGCTGTGGTAAAGGGCTGGACGGAAGGAAGCGGCGAGGGTGAGGTAGGAACCTATTAAGATAAGAAAGAAGAAAGGAAGATATGTTTGTGAATGGGATATATAAAGGAATGTATAGTGCCGTCCGGGCAATGGCAGTGTGTCTGTTGTTTTGTGCATGCTCAGAGCGGGAGCCATTGTTGCCGGACGGACTTATAAGACTGGGAGCCCGGCCGGAAAGCCATGCAAGGACGCTGACGCGCACTTCGGTGAACGACCTCGCCGGACTGGCGGCTGTGGGCGACAGGGTGGGAGTGTATGGAGTGGTGACCGAACGTGCGGATGCCTTGTATGCCACACTGACAACCGAATGGGAAACGGCTCCTTTGATGAACAACGTACGGACTACAAGGATTGATGCCGCAACGGGCATGCTTTTCTGGGACGGTGACTATGCCTATCCTGCGGACGACGGCAGGAAAGTGAAATTCTGCGTCTATCATCCCTATGCGCCCGTAGATGCAGGCGGAGACAATTATGTGGAAGCTGCCGCCGGGAGGTCGCCCGTCTTGCACTTCAAGCTGACGGGGGAGGAAGATGTGATGTGGGTGCGTCCGGTGCTGGGTTCGCGCAAGCAACCGCCTTCCGCATTGCTCTTTGAGCATAAGTTGACGCAGCTCCGCTTCCGGCTGATAGACGATGAGGGAGAATTTGAGGGGGTAAGAGTCACGTCTCTGACGTTTGATGAGGCAAACACCGCTTCCACGCTGAATTTGGAGACAGGCGAGCTGGGCGGTTGGTCTGCCCCGTCGGATGCTGTGGCGTTCCCCTTGAAAGCGCCCGTTGCCATAACGGGAACAGTGGAAACGCCGCAAGTGCTGGCGGGCGAAGTGATGCTGCAACCGGAGCAGCCCGTATTCCGGCTGACGCTGAAAACCGACGGCAGGGGAGATTATCCCGGCATAGAGATACGCCCCTCGGGCGGTGAAACGACATTTACCGCCGGACGTTCCTACATGGTGACGTTGAGGTTTCGCGGCCGTACGGCGGTTGCAGTCTCGGCAAAGGTCACGCCATGGATGATGGATGGATATGGAGAGGGTATAGTGGAATAATTTTTTATTTAATAATCATTTTAATGCAAACAGTTATGAGGAAAAGTATGTTTTCGCTTCTTGCCGTAGCAGCTATGGCAAGTTGTACACAGAGTGATGTAGTTGAACTGGTTCCGAACGAGAAGGTGGAAATCAAATTGACTTCTTCCGCGATAGCAGCGGAGACGGTGACACGCGCTCCCTACGAGGGAACCATTGGCACGAGTAATACGTTGACGGCGAAAGTGCTGGCTTCGGCAACAAGCCAAAGTTATACGGCAAACGCATTGTATGCAAACGACGTGATGGTATTTACAGATAACGGCACTACGGCGGTGGGTTTCGCTACGCCGAAATATTATCCGGCGGACAACAGCACGTTGTACATCTGCGGCCTGTATCCGTCCACCGGTTGGGCCGATCCGGCTAACGACGAATGTAAATTCACATTCAATGGCAGTCAGGATGTTATGGCGGCTTCCGAACAATCTTCAACAAAAGATGCTTCGAAGGGGGGAAGCTATCCTGCACTTACGTTCAAGCATCTGCTCACACAATTGGTAGTCAAAGCTGTGGCGGAAAATCAGGCAGCCATTGACGCTTGGGGCAACCTGACGGACATTACTTTGACAAAGGTAGGTTCGGATAATCCGGCAAGTGCGGTGACGGTGACGCTGTCGGCCGGTACTGCCGATGAGAGCTCTGCATTTGCCACGCCACTGACAAACGGCATGTCTTTCTGGGTAAAAGGAACATCTCCGGAAGCGGCTTTTGCGTCTCAAACCAAGGCTTTGACTGTTGACGGTGAAGAGGTGGCCTACTCGCTGGTGGCTCCTTTGAAAAACGCAACCGGTACGGCAGACTATACATTGGCTGTGAAAACCGCCAATTCAGGCACTACGCCCGTAGTCGTACCTGTCAATTTGAAGCAAAAGGGAAACAACAACGCTTACACCGCTTCGACACAGGGACAGAAATTCATCATTACCCTGACATTCAAGGCTACCGAGATAAAGGCAACGGCCACTGTGGAGGATTGGAAAGAAGAAGGCGGCAGCAGTGAAGACATCCAATAAACTAAAAAGCAATAAATTTATGAGTATGAAATGGAATAAATGGGTTTTATATATCAATGCGGCTTTGTTGCCGGTGTTTTCGGCCTGTTCGGCAGACGCTCCCATGGAAATGGTGCAGGATGACGGAAGGGTGGAAATACGTGTCAGCACCGGCATCTCCTCTGCGGTGTCGCCGGCTACGAGGGCTGTGCCGGATGGAATGATCAACTCCGGTTTCGATACGGATCTGGATGTGGCATTTGCACGCGCCGATGCCGGAGACGATGGCAACTATACGGTTTACGAGACTAAAGCTCTGACAGGAAGCATAACGGCTGCTAACAAAACGCTGGCATTTGCTCCGGCCGAATATTATCTGGCAAACGGAAAGAATACCAAGTTGATAGGCTGGTATCCAAGACGCTCCGGGGTGACTTTCAACCAGACAACGGGCGAGGTGGATTTTGGCGCTATTGACGGCAAAACGGACATCATGGTTACTCCTTTGCAGGAAGGAAATAAAAGCACAAAGATGCCTGATTTTAGTTTTAAACACTTGCTCACACAGATCAGCGTAAAGGTCTATGCTCCCGATGCTGCTGCAGCGGGATTGTGGGGACAAGTGCTGTCGCCTATCAAGATAACGGGAATGAAGCAAAGCTGCAAGTTTACGGTTCCTGCCGTAACGTCGGCAGCGGGAACAGAGATAACTGCCCCGACTTTTACGGGCACTGCTGACTTGGATTTGGTTGCAGCCCAACCAACTGCGCCTACAACTGCCATTACCTATCCGCTGAGCTTGGGCGTAGGTGCGGCTGAGAATGCTGTTATGGCAGGCTATGCCATGTTTGCTCCAAAGTCCACCGGAAGTATAGAGTTGCAGATTAACATGAAGACCGGCGGTTCCCAAAAGGCGACAATAAGCGTTCCTGCTTCCAAAGGATTCGAAGCGGGAACAGCGTATGCCATCACCCTGAAATTTACGTCTGTCGGAATCACTCCCAATGTATCTGTTGTGGACTGGGTGGACGGAACTCCGATTGGTGATATTGAAATATAATAATGTAACCCATTGGCTTTATGAACTACAAAGGGATGATAAAACACTTGCCGGCAGTTCTGCTTCTCTGTTCGTGTACGGAGGGTGAGTTGCTGTTGAGGGACCGGGAACCGTTTGCTGTGCAGTTTTCTGCATCGGGCATCGGTACGGAGGCGGTTACGCGTGCATCTTCGCCGTTGGCGGATGGTGCAACGCTACGTGTCCTCGCTTTCAGGCGCGTAGGTGGGTCTCCCGATTTGCAGGCGGATGAATACATGGGTGAAGGCACCTACAAAGCCGCCGATGGCAACGGCGCTTTAACCCCTGTGAGTTCTTTGTTGCTGCGTGCAGGAACCTACGACTTCTATGCTCTGACTCCGGCTTTGGCGGTGACCAATCCCGACGGGGGCGGAGCGGGCTTGTCTTGTGCCGTTTCCATAGGACACGACGTGGACTATGCCACTTCGCTGACCGGACAACAAACGGTGGTGGGGGCGAGTGCGCCTGTGCTGCTCAACGACTTGGGCAGGCGTTGCACAAAGCTGATATTCGAGTTGTCGCCCAAAGCGGGCAATATCACTTCGGTGGGCGTTGAATCCGCCGGGCTTACCAACATGACCCACGCTCCCATTGAGGCCGCCTTGCACACTGCGCTACCCGTTGCGGGAGTGGGGCAGGACGATGAGCTTACGATAGCGGGTAGTGAATTTTCCGCACCGGATGCGGATTTGAACACTTCCGCCGTTACGGTGACATTGCCCCGCGAGGCCGGCAAATTCCGGTTCAAGATGAATGTGGCGTTCAATGGGAAGGCTGCTGCGGAGTTTGCGGCGGATATGCCGGAAACGCTTGTTTTTGCGCCCGGCACGCAATACAGGTTCACCATGAAAATGAAAGGCGGCTCCATTCAGTTGATTCTGACGGTACTGCCTTGGGGTGAAAGTGTCATGGGCGGGCAGGACGATATAGGTGCGTTCACTCCAATCACTATTGATGTGGGTTCGTGGGAGAATGTGACTATACCGGGCGAAACAGGCGGCGGCAACACCACTGTGAATACGGGGCAATGGACTCCCAACCCCGATTTGGATGCCATACTTGGCGACTATGGGCTGACCTCGGTGGGTGGTGAAGGCCTGCCTTGGAACCCGTCGCAGGATGTTCCGGGCGAAACGGGCGGCGGCAATGCGAATGTGGGCTCCGGCAATTGGGGAGGAACGGAAAATGTGCCTGCCGATACCGGTGACGGAAAGACGGGGCAAGACCCGGATGCTGTGTAAAAGAAACATGAAATATGAAAAAATGATAAGTATGAAAGTAACAAGGATTTTGGGATTATGGATAGTATCTGCGCTTTGTTTCTTCTCTTGTACGGAGGAGGAGCAGGGGCCGGGTAATATTATCCCCGATGTTTCGACGACTCCTGTGAGGCTTGCACTTGGCATGACGCCTATGCATGAAACCGGGGGCGTCACTCGTGCACGCGGCGACAACTCGCTGGACTTGGTGCTGGGTGAAGAATCGGACAGGGCCGGAACACGCGCGGGCACACTGACCGACGACCAAGAGAATGCTGTGGGTGACATCTGCGTGTTCCAGTTTGGCAATGGTGACAGTAAATTGAAGTATAGCGAATATGCCACTTTGACGGACGGACAGCTTACGGCTGACATTTCGTTGGCCTCCGGAATGGGCACGTGTACCGTATATGTGCTGGCAAACGTGGGCGACCTGACTTCGAGAGTGGCATACGGAAGCTCACTGGCCGACTTCAAGAAGCTGGCGGCCGAAGTGACTTCGGGCAAAGGCACCGGGCAGAACCTGCCTATGTGCGGCAGCAAGAACGATTTCAATTCGGAAACAGCCAATGCTTCGCTTACGGTACAACTGACCCGTTCGGTAGCCAAAGTCAGCCTGAACCTGACTACTCCGAACTCAGGCGACGCTTTCGCAGTGAGTGCCATCAAACTGATGAATGTGGCAAAGAAGCTCTATTATGTAGAATCTGCTGCCACAGCTCCGTCCGCTCCGACGGAACTTACCGACTACACGAGCAATAACTCCAACACAATTACTTGGTACATCCCTGAAAACAAGGCGGGAACCAACTCCCTGACCGATTGGAAAGACCGCTACGAGGGCAACGTGCCCGCTACGGCTACGTACATCCTGATAGAAGGAAGCTATACGCCGAAAGGCGGTACAGCCCGCGATGTTTCCTATGCCATTTATCTGGGCGCGGGTAACAACCCTGCCGATTTCAATGTGGTGCGTAACACGAAGTATACGGTGAACGCCACCATTAAAGGCACAAACCTGAACGACGGTCGTGTGCTGGTGGGCAAGGATTTGAGTGCTGCCGGCACTCGTACAGTCAATTGCTATGTGGTGAAAACCACCGATGCCAATAAATGGTATCGCTTCAAGGCCACAGTCCGCGGCAATGGCGCACAGACTGCGGCGCAGATTTCCTATACGGGAGCTGAAATACCTGCGGGAGCTGAGATTTCTCCTGTCAAGGCAGGCCTTGTGTGGGAAACCCGCGATAGCAATGGGACTGTTCACACACTGGACTACGTGGGCTATTCCCGCAACGGCTACATCGTGTTCAAGCTGGGCAGTGCTCTTGAGGGCAATGCAGTGGTTGCCGCCAAAGACGGCGCTTCCAAAATCCTTTGGAGCTGGCATATCTGGGCAACGGCAGCGTTTGACGGGAATAGTATCAAGGTGCAGACATACGAGACACGCCCCCGCACCGTTTCCGGACATTTCAAGCCTGCCCGGCGTACGGGAATAAAGATGATGGACCGTAATTTGGGTGCTGCCAGCGGTACGGCTTCTAAGGTTGCAGCAGAGGTTATAAAGACGTATGGCCTATATTTCCAGTTTGGCCGCAAAGACCCGTTCCCTGCGGCAGGTGTGATGACAAGGGCTGATAATGCGGAGATTGTTCCTGTCTATGACGGGAGTGGAAACCAGATATTGAAGAATAGCAACCAGCCGAAGAACAGCACGATAACGAGGGGAATTGATCAGCCTGCGGTGGCGGCCCAACTGGCTTATACAGTGGAAAACCCCTTGGTATTTATATTGACTGACAGCGGGGATAAAGCTAATTCTTACGGCGGTGACAACACTAATGCTTCTTATAACTGGATTTTTGCAGCGCATCCGCAAACAGTCCCTTGGAAGGCATCCAATAAATTGTGGGGTGGCGGCTTGACGAACGAAGTAAATAGTCTTATATTGGGAACTGTGGTGGATATAGAGAAAACCATTTATGATCCATGTCCTTATGGCTATCACATGCCGCCACAGGACATCTGGACTAATTTTACGACTGCTCCGTCGGCTTATAACACAAGTAATCTGAACTCCTATTATAATGGAATTGCTGCCGATAGATTTAGGCAGACGAATACCAGCATAGGTTTTACCGATGCAGGATTTGCAGTGTGGGGACGTAGGGTATTTACTACCGGGACTGCGGAAGCAACTGTGGATGGTGAAAGCAATGTGGCGTTCTACCCGGCGGCCGGCTATCGTGACGGTCTCAATGGTCTTGTTAGCTACGTGGGTTTGGGCTGTTTAGGCTGGTCGGCCTCGCCGTACTCTGCTGACTCGCCGTACTCAAGCATTTTGCGTATGGACGGGGATTGGGTGGGTACAGTGACCACTCCCACCCGCGCGGACGGCTTCCCTGTGCGTTGTGTCCGAGACTGATAGCGGTACGAAGTGACGCTATTCGATTTTTTGGTTTTGTTCTTGGGGGCATTTAAAGCCCCCAAGTCCTAAAACCGCCGTAAGGCGGTCGAAAAAAAATAAAAAGAAACAAGTTCCGGTTATATGTCGAGAGTATTGCAAGTCCTGTTGCTTGCAGTAGGGTGATATGTAAATTCAGCAATCCACTGGCGGAGTAATGTCGTATAGGACTACGTGTTGTGCGGTTATGCGCCGCCTGCACCCCGAGCTACGTTTCCGTTAGTTATCCACACCAGTCTGTATGGGGACCGAGCAGGGCATCCTGTTTTGATAGGGATGATTCCACTCTTTTCCGGTACATTCATTTCAGTGATTGCTTTTTCCGGCAGCCGGCTATCGCAACGGTGCCGATGGTCGTGTCAACAACGTGGGTTGGGGCTGCTACGCTTGGTCGGCCTCGCCGTTCTCTGCAACCTCGCAGAACGCGGGCTTTCTGAACGTGAACTCGAATTGGGTGAACCCGGTGAACAACACCAACCGCGCGGACGCCTTCCCTGTGCGTTGTGTCCGAGAACTTACAGGCCAGAACTGTGTTTGTATGAAGCACCGGAGAACTTATGGAGGTTAAACTTTCTTCTTACCCCCGGTTCGTTCTCCGGTTTTTGGCCGGACAAGGATGTGAATCACTGTCTGTGCGTATTTGTTTGTTTGGAAAGTTCTCCCCTTCCAAGCGTGGAAGGGGGAACTTATTTTTTATCGGAAAAACATAAACTGTAATTCAATGAAATATTTATCATCAGTTACTCATCATAATGAACCTGTATGACTGTAAAGGAAATTATTCAGATAGAGAACGGCAACCACAACACCATAATCCTGTTGCGTGAAGGAATCTTCTGGCGTGCCTATGAGAAGTCGGCGTATGCCTTCTCCATGCAGATACATCCCTATAAGCCTACCCGCAAATGGGTGATTGCCGTAAAGCAGGATGTCGTGTCACTGGGCTTCCCGGTGTCGGCAGCCGGAAATGTGCTGAACGGCTGCAAAGTGCTGATGCAACAGGAAGGGCGTCTGGTGCTTGCCGCCTCGCCCATAGCCGCCGGGGATTTCGAGGCTTGGAAGCAGTCTGTTCCCATGGCTTTGCCGGATAACGGACGGCAGCCAAAGAATGTGCCGCATCCGTATGTGTCTGCCGCCGAAACGCCACAGGCTTCCGTCACCGCAGTTCCGCCTGCCGGACAGGGCTGCGAAAACCTTGCGGACAGCATCCGCCGGTTCAATATCGAGAGCAAGACGCCGGTGGAGTGCATGTTGTTCCTTATGGAACTGAAACGCCGCCTGGCAGAATAACCATAAACATCATAGGAAGAATGGCTACTTATAATCAACTACCTGTATATAAAGCTACCTACGACTTGCTGCTCTATGTTTACCAGATTGGAAAAGACGTGCAACGCGACTATCGTTACACCTTGGGGGAAACACTGAAAAAGGACCTGATTGCGATATTAATCCTTATCTACCGCGCCAATAGCGCCCGGCAGAAAGTGGAAACCATTCTCGAAGCAAGGGAAAAACTGGTAGCTGTGAGACTGCAACTGCGCCTGCTGCGCGATTTGAAACAACTGTCACTAAATTCAACCTCCCCCAGTTTTGTGAAGTCTGTTACCTGACTCTCCCGGCGGTCAATATAGGATCGTATATTGACCAATATAATATTATAATATAGTTAACGGTGATCTAATCTATTAATTTAATAATCTTAATTCTTTTAAAAATGAGGAAACATTTATTTCTTTCCGTAATGCTTGGTCTGTGTGCCTTTAGCGGTATGACGGTGTATCCTACACCTGCCATGGCTACTGTGACACAATCTCCGACTATCAAGGTTCGTGGCCAAATTGTCGACGAACAAGGTGAACCTATGCCAGGAGCTACCGTCAGAGTTAAAGGCGGACAAGGCGGAACCATTACCGACCTGGATGGAAACTTCCAGTTGGAAGTTCCCGGAAACGCTATCCTTTTGATAAGCTATGTGGGTTTCAAGGAACGCGAAGTAGCAGTTCGCAACCGCGCCATTATTGATACCATACAATTACAGGCTGATGACCAGATGCTGGAACAAGTGGTTGTTGTAGGTTATGGTACACAAAAGAAATCCGACTTAACCGGTTCTGTTGCCGTAGTAGATGCGGAAGCTTTGAAACAGACATCAAACTCCAACATCTCCACCATGCTTGAAGGCAAAGTTTCCGGCGTACAAGTCACCTCCGACGGACAACCGGGTGCCGATCCTACCGTACGTATTCGCGGTGTAGGATCTTTCGGCAGTACTTCTCCCCTCTATGTCATCGACGGCGTTCCCATGGGAACTTCCATCCGCGATTTCTCTTCCAACGATATTGAAACCATCCAGGTATTGAAGGATGCTTCGGCTGCCGCCATCTACGGTTCACGTGCTGCCAACGGTGTGATTATCATCACCACCAAACGCGGACAAAAAGACCAACCGCTGAAAGTGGACTACAATGGATATTTCGGTATGGATTATATTCCTAAGGGAGTCTATGATGTAATGGATGCCGACCAATACAGTCAGTACATCGGTCAGGCTTGTGCAAACTCCAACACTCCGCTGCCATCGGGATACAAGCTCAACAGCGAAACCGGGAAATACCATTTCCAAGATGACACCAATACCAACTGGTTCGACGAAGTATTCAAAACGGGTATCCGTCAAAACCATAATGTAAACCTTTCCGGAGGTGGTGCTCACAACACTTATAATATAGCATTAGACTATTTCAACCAAAAAGGAACACTCGAAGGTGCCGGTCCTAACTACGAACGTTACACCGCACGTGTCAACAACAGTATGGACACCAAGTTCATAAAGTTCCAGACCAGCCTTGTTTACTCCCACTCCGACCAAGACAACATGGGCCTGTCCAATGCTTCCGAATACGTTCAAGGCCTGTATGGCGACGTAACCAACATTCTGCGCGGAACCTTACTGATGCAGCCCACCATCAAAGCATACGATTCTTCAACATGGGTGCTCGACAATTTGGTGGGAATTGCCAACAACTTCAATTATGACGCTTACGGCTATGGCGTATACTACGATACCATACATGGTGATATCTCCGCTTCCAATCCATTACTGGTAAACAACCTGCTGCAACGCAACACACGTGTGGACCGTTTCGTGGGAACAGGCTCGGCAGACGTAGACATCTTCAATATGTTCGGCTTCAACAGCAAAAACCACAAACTCAACTATAAAATAAACCTCTCTTACAGCAAAACCTTCTGCAAGGACTTCACTTGGATTCCGGCATGGGTGCAGAGTAACCGCGTCTATCTGTCCAAGAGTAATGAACGGTTGACCAAGGGTTCCCGTATTTATTCGGACGCCTTGATAGAGAATGTGCTTACTTACGATGGTACGATAGGCAAACACCACATCAACGTAGTGGCAGGCCAGTCTTACGAGGAAGAAAACACCGACCTGCTGACCGGATGGGGAATCAACTTCACCGAACCTTATTTCCTACAACTTCAGAATGCCGCCAACACGTATTCCGAAAGTTACGAATACAAGCATGCTATCTTGTCCTACATCGGTCGTATCAATTACAACTACGATGACAGATATTTATTATCGGCAACAGTACGCCGGGATGGCAGCTCACGCCTGACCAGAAGTATCCGTTGGGGAACTTTCCCTTCCGTCTCTGTGGGCTGGCGCTTTGACAAAGAAAACTTCTTCCCTTTCAATCCGGACGTCGTGAACATGTTCAAAGTTCGTGCAAGCTATGGCGAGCTTGGTAATGAGAACATCGGTGAATACATGTATCAGGCCGTCATGTCACGCAATAATATGACTTACAATTTCAACGGTAACGTAGTGACCGGTTCTGCCGTTTCCACTTTCGTGGACAATAACCTTGCATGGGAGAAAAAGAAGACCTACAATGTGGGTATCGATCTTGCTTTGTTCCGCAATCGTTTGGAGTTTACAGCTGAGTGGTACAAGAATACCAGTGAAGACCTGCTGTATGCTGTTCCTGTTCCGGAACAAGCCGGAGTGTCCAACACCACCGTAACGATGAATGCCGCTTCGATGAACAACTCCGGTTTTGAGTTCTCCGCTACCTATCGCAACCGCGACCATGACTTCAAATATGAAGTATCGGCCAACCTTAGCACATTACGCAACCGCGTAACCTCATTAGGTTTCGGTACCGATTCTTATATCTCAGGTTCTTACATCACTAAAGTAGGGCAAGAAATCGGTCAGTTCTACGGTTGGGTTTATGAAGGTATCGCCCGCACGCAAGAAGATCTTGACAACCACGCCACACAAGAAGGCGCCCAAATTGGTGACTGCCTCTATAAAGATGTAAACAATGACGGTAAAGTAGACTCCGAAGATCAAGTGGTATTGGGCAGCGGCATGCCAAAAATCAATTTCGGCCTTAATGCCCGTTTTGAATACAAACGCTTTGACCTGAGCATCGCAACGTTCGGCGCACTGAACTATCACGTTAGCGACGACATCTACAACTCACTCAACTCTTGCTATGGCTGGGGAAACAAAGAAGTGGGTATGCTCGAAGCCAACCGCTTTAGCGAAGACGGCAGCACTTACCTTTCCAACGTGCCACGCACCTATGTCACCAACAGTGCCAGCTTGGGTTGGAACGACCTCTTCAG
>ERZ506791.575-NODE-575-length-16002-cov-4.280429_pt1 | contig 16002 bp, 21 predicted proteins | sample MGYA00513184_ERZ506791 | MGnify/ENA metagenome assembly ERZ506791
CTGGCCATCGCGCGCGCCGTGTGCTCCGGTGCGACCGGCGGGGCAGGGGCTGGGATGAGCGACTAGGCGATGCGCCGCGGCTTAGCCTACGAACGGGATGTCCATGTCCACTAGAAGGTCGCTGCACCATTTGTAATCGAGCGTGTGGCTGCGGTGCATGAGGTTGACGCCGCCGCCGGGGTACGCGCCCCTTGCCTGCGCGGCGGCATAACTGGCGCTCATTATTCTCTCCTTCTGCTAGCGGTAGTCCTCAGTCGAGAGAACCTTCACCGTTTGCTCCGCTGCGACGACCCGGCGCCAACTTCGTCTCGAATTCGGCGTAGCAGGGCTTGCCCTTGGGCATGGGCGGCCTCGTTTTCTGCGCCTTTCCGGGCACATTGCGCAGGTTCTCTCCCGAACGCCAAAACCACATCCAGTTAAAACGTGCCACATTAATGGGCTGAGGAATCTCAGCATAAAAATAGGGGATGCCCTCCGTTGGAAGGAACCCCCTTACAAAACATCGGCCTGCATGCAAGCCTCTGTTTTTCATTGTGTTCGAGATATTACGCCGATCGCGCGTCGATGTTTACTAAGAATTGGCCCCCGTGGTCACGATAATTGAGCAGTTTGACCACGAGGATCGTGTCCCTGGACACGGTGAGATGATGCTCGGTCAATGAAGGCCGTCGAGCGCCCGGCGGCCTTGCGTCTCTGTGCCTCCGTGCAACTCGGACTTCGCGGACAGCCCCCGGGCTTCAGGCGGCAGCTACTTCAGGTGCTGCGTCGGGCTTAAACCCATCCACCGGTCATTCGCGACCGTTCGCGGGGCTGCAAGCAGAAATGTTCTCTTTGTCTTGCATTTGTTATATCACGTCATATAATCGGCAATGACAATATTACAGCGGATAACAAAGTTTGGAGTCCCGATATGCAGGTAGTTCTGGCGTCGCACGGTCGTCTTGCTGAGGGAATGAAAGATACCCTAGGCATCATTTTGGGGGAGTTGCCGGACCTGACAACGCTCTGCGCATACGTCGACCCAGACGTTACCTTAGCCCAGCAGGTCAAAGACGTGCTGGCGCGTAAAGTTCCCGGCGAGGAGATGCTCGTCGTTACCGATCTCTTTGGCGGCAGCGTGAACAACGAGTTCATGGCCGCCCTTGCCGAGAATGACTTTACGCTCATCTGCGGCATGAACATGCCCCTGCTCGTCGAGATTCTCTCCGACGCAAATCCCGACCTCGCGGCCGTAAGGGCGGCGGTCGACTCTTGCAAGGACTCCATCATGGTCTGCAACGACCTGCTCGATGCCGACCAGGACTGTGGCGAGGATTTCTGACATGGATATCCAGTCCCTTTACCCGATGAACATCTCGTTCAGGTATTTCGGCCTCGAGAAGTTCTTTGAGTCCTGCGCCAAAACAGGTCTGCATAATGCAGAGATCTGGCTTTGTCCCCAGCACTTTCTTATCAACGGGCAGTTCTCGGAGGACCCTTCAAAGCTCAAGGCTCTCATGCGCGAGTATGGAGTTCAGATCAAGTGCCTCTGTGGCGAGCAGAACAATCCAAAGCCCAACAACATGGCGGCTCGCGGCGAACTCCTCGTTGGCAACACGCGCTCCTACTTCCGTAGGGTGATTGGTCTTGCTGAGGCCATTGGCTGCCCGAAGGTTCTTGTGACCCCCGGCTGGAATTACTTTGACGAGAAGGTCGATGAGGCGCGCGTACGAAGCATCGACATGTTGAGGGAGCTCTCGGCCTACGCGCATGCTCGGGGGGTCACTCTCGTGCTTGAGAGCATCTGGAGTAAATCCTCCCAGATCGCGCCAACGATAGCGCAGATTGCCGACATCAAGGATGCAGTGAATAGCGACAGCCTGAAGCTCACGCTTGACCTTGGCGCCATGAGCGACGCGGGCGAGACTGTCGACGATTGGTTTAGCGCGTTCGGCAGCGACATCGCGCACTGCCATTTCGTGGACGGTACTCCTACGGGACATATGCCCTGGGGCCACGGCAACCTGGACATGCGAGGCATTCTCGCTTCGTTCAAGAAAGCCGGTTACAAAGGGGGCTTCTCGCTTGAGTGCGTGCATCCAATGAGCTTCCAAGATCCGGCAGGGTATCTAGCCGAGACAAAAGCCCTGTTCGAGAAGTGCCTTCAAACGATTTAGTCAGGCGTGCATTAACCAAGGAAAGGAAAAGAAATGATTAAGCTATGCAGGGTGGATCACAGGTTGCTCCACGGCCAGGTCGCATTCTCCTGGAGCCATGCCCTGGGAGCCGATGCCATTCTTATCGTCTCTGACGAAGTGGCATCCAACGAGGTCCGCATGAAGACGATGCGACTGGCAAAGCCGGTGGGCATAAAGCTGGTCATCAAAAGCGTCGACGATTCCATCAAGGCAATCAAAAGCGGCGTGACCGACAAATATCGCCTGCTCATCGTTACCGGCAGCATTGCGGATGCCGAGAGGCTGGTCCGCGAGTGTGGCATTTCCTCGCTGAATCTGGGCGGCACCGTAAAGAGCTCCGAGACGACCCGCAGCTTCGGCAGTGCGGTCCATCTAACCGATGAAGAGGTAGAGGTCGTCCGCGGCCTCGTCCGCGATGGTGTGGAAGTCGAGGTGAGGCAGGTAGCAAAGGACAAGAAGGTCGTTCTTTCCGAGAAGGACCTCTGATTGTGACGGTCAGTAAGTTGAAGGAGGGGCAATGGCTTTTCAAGCGTTTCTTATCGCTCTGATTATCTTTGTGGGAAAGGCCGACTACTTCGTCGGCACGGCAATGTTGGGCAGACCCTTGGTCCTTGGCATGCTCGTCGGCATTGCGCTGGGCGACGTGTCTCAGGGAGTGATCATCGGCTTCCAGCTGGAGCTCGTCTTTATGGGCATGCAGGCTATCGGCGCATCCATTCCGCCTGACATGATCGTCGGCTCGGTGCTGGGCACCGCCTTCGCCATCAGCACGGGCAACGGCATCGACACGGCGGTCACCATCGCGATGCCTGCAGCGATTCTCTCTGCCTTTGTGGTGAACCTCTTCTACGGCGTGATCACCCCGCTTATGGCTCGAACGGCAGACAAGTTTGCCGCCGAGGACAATGATAAGGGCATCTCCGCGGTGTTTCTTGCCAACGGTTTTCTCTTTGACGTGACTTTTGGCGTCATTGGTTTTGTGGCGTTCATGTTCGGCGGCGACGCGGTATCCGCCTTTGTCGCTTCGATTCCGGCGTGGCTCACCGCTGGCATCACCATCGCGACCGGCATTCTCCCTGCGCTCGGCTTTGCCCAGCTTGTGACCATGATTGCCTCTAAGGAGACCGCGGTCTTCCTCCTGTTGGGCTTTGTCCTCGCGGCGTATCTTGGCGTTCCAGTCCTGGGCATTGTTTGTTTCGCGGTTGTGATAGTCGGGATTCTCTTTATGGCACACATCTTTATGCCCAACCAGGGCTCGGCTTTGATGACGGAAGGCGAGGACGACAATGAGTTCTAGCGATACAACGAAGAAGCTTGGCAAGAAGGAACTTCGGAGCCTCTTCCTCAGGTCCTTCTCGACGTCTCACGCATGGCACTTCGAGCGCCAGCAGCACATGGCCTTCTGCTGGTCGATGATTCCTGCGATCAAGAAGCTCTATGACCGGCCCGAGGACAGGATTGCCGCCTACCAGCGTCACCTCGAGTTCTACAACTGCCACACGACCATGCAACCCCTCATCGGCGGTATCGTCTGCGCCATGGAGGAGGAGAACGCCAACAACGAGGATTTCGACACCTCCTCGATCAGCTCCATGAAGGTCGCCCTCATGGGACCGCTTGCGGGCATCGGCGACTCCCTCATCGGCGGTACCCTGCGCATCATCGCCACCGGCATCGCGGGCGGTCTGTGCATGGCGGGTTCTCCCTTCGGCCCGCTTCTGTTCCTGCTTATCTTCAACGCGGTCAACATTGCTCTGCGCTGTCTTGGCGTGAAGTATGGCTACGGCCTGGGCGAGAATATCATCTCCAAGGTTTCCGATCCCAGCACCATGCAGAAGCTTACCTGCGCGCTCTCCATCGTCGGTCTCATGGTCATAGGCGGCATGATTGCGACGAACGTCGCCATCACGACTCCCATCGCCTTTGATATCAGCGGCACCGCGTTCTCGCTTCAGGACACGCTCGACTCCATCTTCCCGAAGCTCCTTCCGGTGGCGGCGTTCGGCATCCTGTATGCCCTCAACAAGAAGGGCGTGAACGTCCTCGCGCAAATCATCGCAATCATGGTCCTTGGCGTCGCGCTTGGGGCCGTCGGAATCCTCGGTTAGGAGAATCTAGTGCTTGAATTCTGTCTCGATACCGGCGACTTTGAAATGGTAAAGACCGCCAGTAGCATCTATCCCGTTAACTGCTTCAGCATGAACCCCTCCATTGCCGTCAACTGCCTCAAGGGTACCGGCAAGTCCTTCGTGCAGAATGCGCTGGACATCCGTGGCGTCATCGGTGAGGAAACCCCTTTCTTCCTTGAGGCCATGGGAGACACCGCAGAGGAGCTCGTGGAGGACGCCAAGGCAATGGTCAAGGCTGTCCCAGGCAACACCTTTGTGAAGATCCCGGCATGCCCGGAGGGTTTCAAGGCAATTCGCGAGCTCAAGGATGCCGGCATTGCCACCTCTTGCACCGCCGTCTACACCTTCAACCAGGCGATGCTCGCGGCCATGGCGGGCGCCTCATACGTTGCCGTCTACGTGAGCAGGCTCGACAAGAACGGCGGGGATGGCATCGAAGTCGTGCGCCGCATCAAGCAGGCCTTCGTTGCCCACAACATCGACTGCGTGGTCAGCGCGGCCTCCCTCAAGACCCCGCTCTCGCTCCAAGAGGCCATCGAGGCCGGTGCCGATAACGTCACCGTCGACCTTGAGATGCTTGAGGCCCTGGCGGTCCACCCCATGACCGAGGGCACGCTTAAGACCTTCAAGTCCGATTGGGAGGGCCTGTTCGGCGAGGGCGTCCGCATCGTCGACATGGTCGCTTAGGATTTCCGCCGTCAAGCAAGGGATCTGAACGGCCCCGCCGGAGACGGTGGGGCCGTTTGGCTGGGAGCAAGCCGCGGGCCTGGTAACCGGGCCAGAAGAAAGGGGCGCGAAATGAGAGCTTGGTGTTCTGTTGGCCACTATCTGCAGGGCGTTGATGTTATTGGGCGAGTAGGCCAGTATGCGTCGATGTTTGGCAAAAACCACCTGTTCCTTGTGGACAGCTTCGTGTGCCAGATGCTGGGGGAGGGGCTCTATGGCGCCTACCCCTCTTTGGATGGATGCACGTATCGGACCCTGACATTTGAGGGCGAGATAAGCCGCAAGAGCATATCGAGGCTTAGCAATGAAGCTGGGGGTGAGTTTGACGTCATCGTTGCCGTAGGTGGCGGGAAAGTCATCGACGTGGCCAAAATGGTTGCCGCTCAAAGTGGCGCGGCGCTCGTCGTGTGCCCGACGATTGCGGCGACGGACGCTCCCACGAGTGCCATGTCCATCCTCTATAGCGATGAAGGGGAGATGAACGAGATTGTCCTCCATGTAAAGAATCCCGATCTCGTTCTGGTGGACTCCAAGGTCATCGCAGGCGCCCCAACTAGATTTCTCTCGGCGGGGATAGGGGACGCCCTCTCGACTTACTATGAGGGCGAGTCCAACTGGAAGACTGGCCATGCCAACTACGTTTGGTGCCAAAGCGAGCAGGCGGTCGGTACTGCGGCAGGTCGCGCGATTGCCCGCGCGTGCATGGAAACGCTCGAGAGGGATGGCCGCGCTGCCGTCAAGGCATGTGAGCAGAGCACTGTTACGCCGGCGCTTGAGAACGTGATTGAGGCAAACATCCTCATGAGCGGCATTGGTTTCGAGAATGTCGGGTGCTCTCTTGCCCACGGTCTGGGCAACGCGATGACGGTGCTCCCCGACGGCGAGAAATCCATGCATGGCGAGAGGGTGGGTTTCTCGACGCTGAGCCTCATGATTGCCGAGGACTACCCGAGTGAGGAAGTCGAGCGAGTGGCGCGCTTCTGCAGGGACTGCGGCGTTCCGACAACCTTCTCGGAGCTCTCGCTTGCGCCCAGCGACGACGACCTTCGCGAGGTCGCGCAGGCGGCAATGCAGGCCGAGTCTTGGGGTGCGAGCCCCGTGAGGCTCTGCGACTCGGAAGTCGTGGACATTCTCAAGGCGACTGATGCCCTTGGGCGGAGGATCGCGCAAGAGTGAGTAACGTCCCTCCTCGAGAAACAAAAAGCTGAGGGCCGCAAGCGGAGCTCGAACTCCGCTTGCGGCCTCTTTTGCATGCTTATGCTTCGGTAAGGATTTTTCCCTCCGGCGAAATCACGAAGCGGAATGACGCTCTGTCTCCCCTGAGCAGGGATTTTGAATAGTGAAGGGGATTGCCCTCGCTGTCCTTGGTTATCTTGGATAGCACGTAGATGGGCGAACCGACGATGCAAGAGAGGAGCTTGGCCTCATCCTCGCGCGCGGTTGAAACGTCTATGACGAGTTCCTCGACCCCCAGCTGTATGCCGTAGTTTTCCGACAAGAGGCCATAGAGGCTCATATCCTCGCTTAGGTCGTCGAGAAAGCTCGGGAAAGACCTCTCCGAGACATAGACGGAGTCGAGCGCGATGGGGATGGAGTCTTCGAACACGAGCCTCTTTGCCATCAGAACGGTATCGCCGACCTTTATGTCCAGTGCGTTTGCGAGGGCAGGGGTGGCTTCGAGGGAGGACCGCTCCAGGACCCGTCTATGGTTCTTGCCGCCAATATCGGAAAAGGCGTGGTAGCCAAAGTTGTTAGGCGATCCTTTTCGGATGACTCGCTTGGGGACGGAGACAAAGGAGCCCTTTCCGCGCAGTCGGTATATAAGACCCTCATCCACGAGATTCTGGACGGCTCTTCGGACGGTAATGCGGCTCACCGAATAGCGTTCGCAGAGCTCGAGCTCGGTCGGAATCTTCTCTCCCACGCCGAGCTCTCCGGAGATGATTTGCTGACGGAGATTGTTTTCTACCTGTGAGTAGAGCAGGTCGGGCCGTGCGTCGTTGTTAGATGCCATGACGTCTCCGATGACGCGAGTGATGATAGTAAGGGCGTTCTAGGTAGCCCACTGTTTTCGTAAGTATATGATGACATAAGACTTTATATCGCCATAAAGATGACAGGAGATGGTCGCTGAATCGTAAATGACGACCATAGCGGTGGCTTTTCCGATGGGGGAGCGCGGACAAATAGATGAATCAAATGGGTCCGACTGGGAGTACGCACTGCCACCATCGTCGCTGGCGCCGACGGCGAGAAGGCATACGGACGGATGTCCCTGCCGTACATGGTGCTGTACATGGGTCCTCTTGCGCCATCCGCGGGTCAAGATTTCCGCTGCAGCCCTTTTCCGGAATAATTAAGTTAACAAAAACATCCTTTGGCTTGCTCATGCTGGACGAGCGACTGTTCGAGAGGCCCGACGAGCTGTTCCGCGGGATACTGCTCGAGCTGATGGGGCTGCGCCACGTCTCGGCGTCGACGATCTTCTGCGTCCAGTTCAAGAAGTCCGACCGGCACGCCATGCCCGGCAGTGGCATTCATGCCGACGTCTTCATGGACTGTATCGTGCGCAGCGCTGCGCGGCCCTACATGGGCAAAGAGGGCATGCGTAAGAGATGGCCGAAAGAGGGGTGTAGCGGCTTGGCTGGTTCTCACTCGCGATATCCCGGTCGTGACTCGCAATAATCAGCGGCTTTGGAGTGTGCAAATGCTTACTATGCGTTGTTTAGTTATTGCCTATCGAGCAAACGGACTCATTCTTCGCTTTGATTGAGGACCTTAGCTGAGGCTCCAAATCCCTTCACTGTCAAATCAGCCTCTAGACCCGAGGAGAAGCACGTTCAAAAGCCGTCCTTGCCTGCCGCTCATCAGCAAAGTCAAATACATTTGCAGCGGTATTCTGCCAACGCGGCCCACAGGTCAATCCAGCTTAGTTTCCCGCTGCTCAGAGATCATTTTTCTGAGAATGGCTTTGAACTTTCGGCTACGAGAAATAATGAGTTCGGTTAAGACGTTCAAATCCTTATCATTTTGTATCCAGTAGCCTTTGCTCATTCCGTCAAAGTCCTCAAATCGCTCAAGATCATCCTCCAGCTCTTTCTCGATGCCATCATCCAACTTAAAACTCACTGGATATATCATTCCTAGATGAATTGTAAGGACGCGGAATTTGTATTTATCGCTGAAAACGTCGAAAACAAAGTCGCTCGGCTCGTAAAGCTCATTGGCATCAACCTGTCGTAGCGCGTCCTTCTCCTCTTCGGCCGTACCGCTAATCACAGAGGCGCGAAACACATCGGCTAAAGCTGCGGCATTAGTCGGCTTCTTCACTAACTCCAGCTTTTTAAAGCGGGCGCGAACCCGTCCACCCGAACTGGCCTCAATTACTTTGCATTGACGTTCGAAAAAAGGTATTAAGTCATCGGTTGAGTCCAGGGGCTCCTCGGTAAATAGCCCTGCCCAGAGCTCATCCATACTGTTATCAATCATTTAATTTGCTCCAAGTCTAATCGCACGAATAAAGGCAGATGATCACTAATGGAGGCTATTGGGGCAATACCACCGATTAACGGAGTATCCCCAGCTTTTCGTAAGTACTTATATTCAACAACGGAATTCGCGAGCGAGGGGCTGACGATTGCCTGATCGAGGCAGCTCCAGTAATAGGTGTCTGGACCAGTCGAGGTATAAAACGATCCGCAATTCGCATTCGCCTCAGAGAAATACTCGAGCGTAGGATTGTACATAAATTTATATTCGGATGATTCGACCGTCTTAGACTCCATGCGCATGGCAACTTCCTTGAAAAATGTCGCATTGAATAATGTCGCCCAAATCATCTCATCTGCAAACGGTGGAACGTTGAAGTCGCCTATCACAATACTTGAGCTACAGCCTTGCTCTGACTCCTGCGCTCTTAAATCCAATACCAAACGACGCACCGTTTCGCGGCGCGCGGCGCCGAGGGCATCGTTGCGACAATCTTGTAGATGCACGGCGAAGATGTTTATCTTGCAATATTCGGAATCTATAGTAAAGCCAACATATCGGGATTGCCCGAATACGCCAAGACTATTTATCCCTTTTCGTAAAAGAAAACGAACTTTAGTTGGCCCATTAACAGGATCACATGGTTTATATGGAAAACTCTCATCTTCACGAAGGGCTTCAAAATTAACCCCTTTATGCTCGGCAAAAGCGGCGACATCGATGTTGTGCTCTATAAGAAGCTCCTTTATCAAAGCGGTGTTGTCATTCCCATGGAGATTCCAAAACAGAAGGTTCGTGGCAAGTCACCGTCAATCGATAAAGGAGAAGGCCTTTGCGCTTCGTTATATATATTACTGTATGAAACTTAAATATCTACAGGGAACGAATAAAGTGGGCTGCTCATGCGGACGTGAAATCTTGGGAAGAAAGTGAAGCCACGTCCTGCAATGCGGGCGCTTGGGCGGTCATCAGCTCCGAATAGTGCCATTTGGACGACGGATAGCCCAGTTTCGCTATCGCGTCCGCATGGCTGCACCCGAACCTGATGTACATCTTGATCGCGACCTGACCGACGCCATCGGCGAATCGGGGGCTGCCTGTTCGTCGGCGTTGAGGGGGCATGCTTATTCATGGCGCCATCCTCATTCGCTGGTTGAGCGGAGAGGGAGTCGAAGGGTGCCGCGCGGTGAGGCCCCCAGAGGTCGCAAAATCTGTGAATCTGGATGGGTAGCATGAGAGGCTAACAACGATGCATCAATAAACGAAATCTCAAGCTTAATCGTTGGCGTCGTTCGGGCCGCTAAAGCAGTAACCTTCCCTCAATTTAGCCTAGTCGCTAGTCTTGAAACTCATCGTCGCAGTCGATTTCCATCGGCCCTGCAAGCACTGCTGCGCCGAAGCGGATAACGACGTCGGTGGCCAGTATGGCCTTCAGGGAATGCTCTAGGGTATCGTAATCGGTCTGTTCGCCATGGCAAATCTTGTTACGGAGCGGATTATGGGCGGCGGTATCAGCATCCATCGTATTCGTTAAAATCACCGAAATGATGTAGTCAGCCGCATGGTGGAACGTGTACCAACCATCCTGAGAAAGGAGAACCAGCAAGAGAACCCTGTCCTTCACATTGGAGAGCTTCCTAGCATCGCCCTTCTTATTGTGAGAGGGGTTTACGCCGAGCTTGCCCGCATAGAGGTCGAATAACTCAGCTTGCTTTCCTTCGAGCGTTTTAAACTTGGGGGGACAATACTTCTCTATCAAACCTTCCAGAAGGTTCATGAGGAGGGCAACGCAGCCTTCGTAGTCGTCTTTTTCGTGTCGATTCAGGGCGCTTTCAAGTACGCGCTTCTCGCCAGTGGTCAGCTCATCGTGCTCCCTCCATCTGACGCGGGTCTCCCTGAGCCACTTGTCGTCGAGGCTTCCAAAGGCGATTTCGGAGACCAGCCTTCTGAGCTCCGCGTCCGTGGCGTCCGCGGGCAGTGTGTCAAGCCTGTTGCAGGCATCTGCGTCATCGATGAGGTACATGGGCCAATTTGATCTGCCGAGGATTTCGACCCTTTTGGACTTCAGCGCAATAGGCCGGAAAGCATCGGCAATCGCCTTGATATCGACTCCGCGAGCAACCTCCCGAGCAACTTCTGCCAAATGGCTAAGGGCAGGAACCATCCTCTGAATCATCGAGGAATAGTCGGAGAGGTGCTGAAGCGCTTCGGGCGAAAGCGGGATCTTGGGCACAGCGTGTGGAGTATTTAAGCCGTTGCTGCCATCTAGGGCGTCCCGGTCGATGGGCTTGTTGTCCTCATCGGACGTATTGTTGCCTGAATCTAACTTTTCATTCATAGGAGACTCTCCATTTTTCCAATGCCGATCAATAAACGAAGCCATCTCGAGAAGCGCCTAATCGATACGCTCCGTAATCGTTTGCAAGGCGTACGAGATGTTGTTGAGCGGATTCTTGCCGTTCGTTCTCAGCTGCACGATGTTGGCATTCATCGAGACACCAACGATGCTTGTGTCCGTATACGATTTCCTGCCGTTGGAATACGCGACCTTGAATGTTAGCTCATCGACACCGGCTTCCCCCATCTTGTGGTAGTCAATCGCACAAACGATCTTCTGCCCAGGCATAAGCGTGGTGCCCTCGATGCCTTGAAGAAGGGGGAGGGGTTCGGATCCCAGCATGAAATCAGCAAGGTTGTAATCGCATTCGAACGAAACGATTCTGCCCATGGAGGCACCGTAATTCTTCACAGTAAGTGCGAAGACGGGCGAGCCGTTGTTGACCTGCAGGGATGAGACCCCGATGTACGGCCGTGTGCTCTCCTCGATCATTCTGCTGTTCTGATGCAACGTCAGCACCGAGACGACGACTGAGACTACGACTAGCACGACTGACAGAATCGAGAGCGTGATGCTCCAGAAAAGCTGCGGATTGCTAAAGAGCATGTCGACTGCCTGTTGCACTTAAACTGTACCTCCATCTATTCCGATTACTAGCCGCTTCGTCCGCAGGCCCCGCACGTATCTTTACCGAGGAGCATAAAGTGACCCGCTTGTTTGGACACGAAATCTTGGGTCGAAAGCGAGCCCGCGTCCTATAACGCTGCTGCTTGGGAGGCCGCCAGACCCGAATAGTACCACTCGGACGGCGTGTCGTAGCCGAGCGACTGGTGCGGGCGGGCGGCGTTATACTGCTCGACGTAGTCCGTGACGAGCCTGCGGAGCTCTGCCGGCGTCTCGTACTCGCAGATCCTCACGCACTCGCTCTTGAGGCTGCGGAACCATTTCTCCACGATCACGTTGTCGATTCAGCCGCCCTGCCGTCCATGCTCTGGAGCATGTGGCTTGACGTTCTCTTGGCCGGCTTGGATGGGCTGGGCTTCGGACACACCGGCCGCACGCTCATCTTCTTCATGAGGCCTGCCACGTGCCGGCGCCTCCTGGGCCTGTAGCAGTGGCTCGACCTGGGGATTCCCAGCAGCTGGCACTGCCTCGCGACCGGGACCTCAGCGTTTCCCGGGTCTACCAGGCGCGTCCGCGATGTCGATGACGTAGCGCTTAAGCAGGCCGCGTTGAAGATAATCGCGCTCGGCGGTGAGCTTACCGATCTTGCGATGCAGGTCATCGACCTCCTCCCGGTGCCCCGCGAGCTCCCGCTCGCGCGCCCGCCCGTCCTCCGCGGCGGAGAACTAGCGCGACAGGTCGGACTCGGCCTTCGCCTCCCAGTTCCTGACCAGGTTGGGGTTGAGGCCGTGCTCGGCGGCGATCTCGCCGACGGTCTTGGCGCCCTGCAGCGCCTCGAGCACCAGCCTCGCCTTGAACTCGACGGATTAGGGTTTGCCCTTGGGCATGTGCAACCTCGCTTTCCGTGCCTTCCCAGGCACATTGTGCGGGTTCACTCCCGGATGTCAAAACGGTGTCCAGCTTAGGCGGGCCGCATTACTGCTCGACAGGATCGAGACGCATAGGGAATAGCCATTGACAACTATAGGAGCGTCTCTCGACACTGCCCATGGCGCGCAACGTCCGCAACCTGTTTTAGCCTGCTCGCCGCGGCGCCACTCATTTCAGAATATGTCTCCCTTCGTTGGCTTCGACCGTCGGGCCCTGGAACAGTTTGTCCCGCTTCGACAGTTTGAGGATGCACATGGCATCCTGCGCTTCCTGGGGTATCCACGAGGAGTCGAGCTTCTCCTTGAGCACGGCAACGATGAACTGGCAGTCAATACCATTTGCTATGTCGATAATTTTCCTCAGGTCTTCACCTTCGACGTTCTCGACGACGTCTTGAACCACGAAGCGAGGCACCTCTATCCTGTTGGCGATTGCGAACTCCTGATACGAAAGGTCGTAGACCGCCAAAAGGGACTTGCGCGTGCCGGTGCTTGATCCGTTGAGGTCGGTTATGGCTACCGGGAACTTATTCGTAGCGGTCGAATAAGTCAATATAGGCCTCTCCCCGTTAACGTCGTTTGCCATTGGTGTGAAGTAGCTATTGAAGGAGTTCATCATGTCCTGATGGCTCGAAACTGAGGACTCCCGTTCCTCCCCGCCCTCGGAGAGACTTGTGATTTGGCTTTCCAGCTCCTTTATGCGTTCGTCGTAGCCATGCAACGTGCTAAGAACCTCGGAGTTCCTTCCCATCTCCTGGCGCAGGCGCATGCACTCTTCGAGAAGAACTTCGTACTCGGTCATCGCCTCACCATCAAGGAGCGAGAGGTAACGCGAGTTCTCAGCTGCGAAGTCTACGAGCTTGACCTGGGCGCTCGCTCTTTCCGATTCGAGTTCGGCTCCGACCTCCTGGAAGTAAGTTATTTCGTTCTCGCAAAGCGCACGGTTGAACTCGACCATTTCTTCGAACGTCTTATTCACCGAGGGAATGAGGGAGCATACCTCATCATAGAAGCTACGCGAAAGCGACAGATCTGCCTGTTTTGCCGCCTCCTTCTTAGCACGCTCGATTGACTCGGCGTTGCGCCCAATCCTGAATTCAATCTCAGACAAATCGGAGCGCAGCTCGGTATACCGGTTCCTTGCCTCCTCGATTGCCTCTCTGTTAGCCTTGAACTCATCAGCGTCAAGAACGTCATCGAGCCTGGACTCTGCGCGCTGACACTCGCGCTCCAGCGCCACGCCCACTTGGGCAAGCTGCTCCTCGTCCTTGATGCCTGCAAGGCGCCTGAACTGCTTGGCAGACTCCTTAAGCTTGTTCAGCTCTCTGTTAAGCTCCGCCAACCTCGCGTCAAGTTCAGAGTCAGAGATATCGAAAAGATAATTGTAGACAGCTCTATAATCGACGTTAGAGGCCCTGGGCAACGTTCTGAGGAATGAATAGTCGTCCCCGCTTAGGGAAATACGTACGAAGGATTTGATGAGCTGGCGAAACGTGGGCTTACTAGAGCCCGCCGCAAATAGGGCATCACCTAACAGCTCCCTGTACTTGGTCGCGCTCACCTTCTCGCCGTCGAAGAAATACCGACCTCTCGGGAATAGCTCCACCATAAGCTCGACGCTATGGTTAGAGGGCCTCTCGAGTGAGCTCACGAGAGTCATCTCGCCCACAACACGCTTTTCCTTGATGATATCGCTCAACTCTTCATTGACACTATTCGTCTCATCGTCCTTATAGAGGCGATCTCTACCGTTTGCACCGAGCAGCACGTCTATGAGCTTGAGAAACGTCGTTTTGCCGACCTTGTTATGTCTGTCCGATTCAAAAGCATCAACGATGAGGTTGGCTCCTTGGTGGAATACGACCTCACGCATGACACGACCAGTTGTTGAATTCCGAAGTCTAACCGACCCTATGAACACGGAGCCCCCCTTTCTCTGTGGCCTCCACGTCTGCAACGAGGAACAAGAAATCGATGGCCATAAGAAAGAACTCGTAGGGGACTGCACCGCATCGTGTGGGGTCGCAGACCCATCTGTATAAGTCGATCGGCCCAGTTTCACCTGCAACGGAAATCCTCGAGTACGCTAAAGCGGCAATGTAGTACACCGTCTTCACAGGGTCATTATTCCTATCGATGAGCAGCACGGCTCCCTATTCCTCTTCCCTTTCAGGCTTCACCAAGACGATGCACCGCGAGACCCCACATGCTACAAGTGCAATGCAAAAGCTCTCGACGTCCTCCGTCGAATGGGCGTGAGCATCGTAATCCATATCATGTTGGAGAGCGTCCACGAGGCGCTCTTTTATGGCGTCGAGCTGCGCATCTCCATTACCGACAACGAGCTCGCCGCCATCGTCATAATCGGCGACGTCGTAGAATAAGTCACCGAGCTTCTTGATTATCTTCTCGCTGTCGGGGAATTCCCTCATGGCATCGCGAACCATGGCGTAATCGTCTGAATGGTTGCGTATAACATTCATGTATTTGCTTGCGTTGTTGAACCGTAATTTTTCATTCATGCGGATGGGCGCATCGAGCGAGAGCTCTGAATCAGCACGCAGCGGCCCATTGTAAACGAGGGCAAGCAGGTCATGTACCACGCTGTGAGTGAGTCCTTCCCTGCCGCCAAGCCTCACCATGATGTTCTGGGTATTGTTGTCACCAACGATTTGACCCGTTCCAGCCCCCAACGAAGAAAGCTCGGTTGAACGAGAACTACCGATTTGCATGTACGTTCGCCTTGTTGTCCGAGCCCATGATTTGGCTGTTGCCGATACCGGAGGCATTCATAGTGCTGCTCTGAAATGAATCTCGCATCTTCTTGATATCTGACTTGACGGAGAAAGATATGACGGTAGCGACAATCGACGCGACTGAGGCAATTATCTCAAGGATTAGGTTTAGCGTTTCCATTCTTTGACGATCCTTTTAGCCAGATGGGTAAAGCCTTACTTACCTTCATGACTGAAGTTTCGGCGAGGAAAAACGAACTCGCAACCTCACATATTCGGGTGAAGACGGGGCCCCACTTTCCATCAAGAATGCTAATCTTTGTTGGCGAATTTCACAACTATAGCCAAGACGCAGAGAAAAGTTGCGACGCTGGCAGTCCTGCGCTCCCAATCCCACATGGCAGCCAGGTCGCGCCCGATATATCCTCCGTCGATAGTGTCGGTGACGTCCTGGGGAGCAGGGACTGAGCTTGCAACGGCTTCGACGCTGGATAACTAGTAAATCCAACAGTTTAGATAACAGGTGATGATTCGGGGGCAGAGGGCTCCCCGAATGCTATGCCCTTCCCAGCCAAACAGAGAATTTGCCCGAGCGCCCACCCGGATCTTCGTTTGGCGACAGTCCCTCCGGGTGGGCGTTCGGGCGGATGGGGCAGATCCATATGGGAAGAGCGAGCCCCTTCGGGGCGCTCGTGGCGGGCCTGACCACCGACGAGCTCCTGCTGCTTAGAGAGGCCGTCGACGAGATGTGTTTCGTCAAGAGGATTTGAGCAAAAAGAGCATCGGAAATTGGGCAGCCTGAGCATCGGAGGCGCGCACGCTTTTTGAGCGGCTAGCCCTCCCGCATGAGGGCAT
>ERZ506791.591-NODE-591-length-15741-cov-3.741553_pt1 | contig 15741 bp, 9 predicted proteins | sample MGYA00513184_ERZ506791 | MGnify/ENA metagenome assembly ERZ506791
GCGTCGAAGGCAGACTCCCCGCCGACGAGCAGACATGGAACGCCAAACGCGCCGCGCTCGCCTTGTCGCTCGACACGTACGACAAGCGTTTGGAAGACGCGCGATCCGAATACCAGCGGATGGTGGTGGAACGTCACGCCCGGCAGGGCGAACGCGACCTGTTGAGGCAGGATTACCGGCGCAAGATCGAACACAGGACGCGCATCAGCGACGACATGGACCATGCGCGCACGCTCATCGCACGGGCGACGGGCTTGGACGAGACGGAACTGCCGTACGTGGCCGAACTGATGGACGTGGACGAGGGGGACGAGCAATGGCGTCTGGCGATGGACGTCACGTACGCGCCCATCGCGCAGACCATTCTCGTGGACAAGCGGCATGAGCAGGGGTTCGCCGCGAAGGTCAGCGCGATCGATCCGACGCGTATGACGCGGCGTGCCTGGCGTTTCGTCGATACCGACGCGCAATACGATTCGGCCTGCAACGAGGGGTGGATGTCGTCGAAGCTGCGGTACAAGGAGGATTCGCCGTTCGTCGGATGGTTGAAGGAGCAGACCGCGTCGCAACGGTTCGACGCGCGTTGCGTGGAGGCGATCGACGACATGGACCGGGCCGAACGGCAGGTGCAGGTCGACGGGCAGATCAAATCCGGCGACCGTGGCTTCCATGGCGTCAAAGGCCTGCGTCAGGTCATCGGCTTCGTGAACGAACGGTATCTGGCCGAATTGGAACGCCAGCTTGACGGGGCGGAACGGGCGTTGGAGGACGCCGACCGCCGCGGCAGGCAGATGGCCAACGCCATGACTCTGCTGCAGGACGAGCATGAGCTCGCATTGACCGTCGCGGATCTGCCATGGGGCAAGATCGACGTGGACGGGCTCGAGACGAAGGCGGAACGGATCCGTCTGCAGATCGAACGGATCGAAAGCGATCCGGAACTGGCACAATTGCAGGACGAGTTGAAACAGCTGCTACGGCAGAAGGACGACGAGGGCAAGACCAGGTACCGTGCCGAAGCGGAATTGGAAAACGCGCAGCATGCCGTCCAGGCCGAACAGGCATGGCTCGACATGCATGGCGACTCCGATTTCGACGATGCCGCATTGTCCGACATGGTGTCGAATCTGCTGGCCGACACGTATGAGACCTGTTTCGACACGTCGCGTCCGCAGGAACGGCCGCAGCGCATCGCCGGCGGTTTCGACCGTGAGGGGACGGCGCCGTTCGACGTGCGCGTGCTGCGCAGAATCGGCAACACCGTGCGTGCGAGACTCCAGCAGATCGACGAGCGTGCCGTCCAATTGCGCGCCGACACGGAACGCGCCATGGGCGACTATCTGAAGCACCATTCCACGGAGGGCGACACCGTCATGGCGAGCGTGGAGGACTATCCGTATTTCCTTGACGAGCTCAAGAACCTCAACATGCTCGTCACCCGCGCCGCGACCGACGAGGAGTATGCGAACAGCGTCGAAAAGCTGTATATGAGCTTCCAACAGCTCAACCGCGCGTTCAACACCGACGAGGAGAACGTCAGGGAGCAGCTCGACCGCATCAACGGCATGCTCAAAGGCCAACAGTTCGGCCCCCGCGGCGGCAGGCTCTCGCTCCACGTGGACTTCCACCCGATCGACCGGCAGTTCAAATCCTCGTTGGGCCGCATCATGTCGAAGCTCGACGATTGGACACGCAACGCGCGCAGCAATCCCATGGAGACGCGCAAGGCGTTCGCAGGCTGCGAAACGTTCATCGGCAGGCTCCAGGCGGAACTCGGCCAGATCCGCGACACGAACGGCATCAAGGAATACGGTGCGCGCAACCTCGATCCACGCGTGCGCAGCTCGTTCTACGCGATCGTGCACCATAACGATCTGCCCGACGAGCGCATCAGCTCCACCGGCGGCAAGTCCGGCGGCGCGTTGCAGGAACTCACCTCGTTCGTCTACGGCGCGGCCCTGATCTACCTGCTCGGCGGCGACCTGACCGGCAAGCCCACCTACACCACACTGTTCCTGGACGAAGCCCTCATCAAAGCCGACGGACGCTACACGAAACGCGCGCTGACCGTGCTGCCGCGCCTCGGCTTCCAGATCATCGTATCCGCGCCGGAAAGCAAAACCGCCGAAATCCTCAGCATCGCAGACAAGGCGTACGTGGCATACAAGGATCCCGCAACCGGCAACTCGTACCTGCAGGAGCTCGACCGCGAGCCGGCAACGCAAGCCGAAACACAAGACGCCACCGTCGAGCAGACGCAACCCGCGACGGAGGCATAATATGGCAGCGGCCAGAAACACCACAAGCGAAACGGACATCCGCCGGAAACTCGACGAATACGTCGACGCCCACCTCACCAGGCACATGTACGACACCGACGAATCTTGGCCGCTGCGCAAAACCATCCGACTGCCCAAACAAGCCGAACTAGAGCAGCACTACAACCAAATCCGCGCCCAAAACGAAACCATCCGCGACTGGGCGCGGCAACACCACTGCGAAACCAGCGAAAAAACCAAAATCGTCTCCAGCGGACTCATCCAACAAAAAAGCCCGCTCATCGACTCCGTGACCATACCCGACCTCGACACCGCCCTCCGCATCGCCACCAAACAAACCCGCGAACGCTACCTACGCGAACACGACCGCATGAGCGCGCTCGCCAAAGAATTCGGCCTCGAACCGGCGAACGCCATGAACGCCGCCAAAACCCTCAAAGACCACGACGACACCGACTTCCACCTCGTCATCCAAGCCGCCCACTACTTCGCAAACCACGACTGCCACACCATGACCCCACGCATGGCGCCCATCCCAGGATTCAGCGCCAAATGGCTCGGCACACCCAACTCCCAACGCCGCAAAGCGATATGCCAGCTCACCGGACAAGACAACCTCACCTTCCAGGAACGCCCGAACGAACTCCGACTACGCCTCATGGACGCCGAACACCACGACCAACCCGACCTCATCGTCACCCAACCATGGGTCCGCAGCCAGCCAACCGACATCGAACACGCCATCATCATCGAAAACAAAGACACCTACCAGGCCATGCCCACCGTCGAACACGCCATCTGCATCCTCGGCAACGGATACGCCGCAACATCACACATCACAACACTCCTGCCATGGCTCACCACCATCCCCAACATCACCTACTGGGGCGACATGGACGCCAACGGACTCGACATCCTCTCCAAACTACGCGCCACCGGCATCCCATGCACATCCATACTGATGGACACCACCGCATACCGGACATACGAACAATACGGCACCCAATTCGACGCCAAAAACAAACCCCTCACCACACAAACCCCACAACCCACACCCGGACTCACCACCGAAGAACGCAAACTCTACGAAACACTCTGCACAGGAACAGACATCCAATACCTACGCATCGAACAGGAACGCATCCCCATACGCGACGCCACAACCATCCTGCACGACCAACACCACTGGCCAATCGACATACCCGGCAACGACATACCAAACAACAACACCAAATAGAACACCTGTTCGAAACCACAACAAAAATACGCTATCCTATACAACAGAACAGGCAACACCAAGCGGAAGAACACCATGACAACCAAACGCAACAACACGACACACAACGAAGTCGTGGTCGAACACGTACTCACCAGCGACGCATTCCTCACACGCGAAATCAAAAAAGCCCCCATGAAAACAACAGGCGACTCACTCATAGCAGACCTCACACACCTACCCAACGACCTCAAAATCACCATCCAAGGCGCTCGCGAGCACAATCTCAAGAACGTGGACTTGGAGTTTCCTCGCAACCGCATGGTGGTGTTCACCGGCCTGTCGGGTTCGGGCAAATCCTCGTTGGCGTTCGATACGCTGTTCGCCGAGGGCCAGCGCAGGTATGTCGAATCGCTGTCGGCGTACGCGCGCCAGTTTCTGGGGCAGATGGACAAGCCGGACGTCGACTTCATCGAGGGGCTGAGCCCCGCGGTTTCGATCGACCAGAAGACCACGAACCGCAATCCGCGTTCGACGGTCGGCACAATCACCGAGATCTATGATTATCTGCGACTGCTGTTCGCCCGCACCGGCATTCCGCATTGTCCGGAATGCGGCGCCCTGGTAAGCGCGCAAACACCGCAGCAGATGGTGGACACGTTGCTGAAGTATCCGGAACGCACGCGTTTCCAGATTCTCGCGCCGGTCGTGCGCGGCCGCAAGGGCGAATTCGAGGATCTGCTCGAACTGCTGCGTGGCGATGGTTACGCGCGTGCGCTGATCGACGGTGAGATGCGGCAATTGTCCGATGACATCAAGCTCGCCAAGCAGAAGAAGCACACCATCGAAGTGGTGGTGGATCGTCTGGTGGTCAAGGACGGTATCCGCCAGCGTCTGACCGATTCCATCGAAACGGCGTTGAAGCTTTCCAAAGGCGTGGTCGTCGCCGATTTCGTCGATTTGGACGAGAAGGATCCGGACCGTCGCAAGCCGTTCTCCGAGAAACGCGCCTGCCCGAACGGCCATCAGCTGGAACTCGACGAGATCGAACCGCGCACCTTCTCCTTCAACGCGCCGTATGGCGCCTGCCCTGAATGCACGGGTATCGGATACAAGCTGGAAATCGACCCCGAACTGGTCATTCCCGATCCGGACAAGACGCTGAACGAGAACGCCATCGAACCGTGGGGCATGACCAAAGGCACCGGCGAATACTACCGCCATGTGCTTGAGGGACTCGGCGATGAGATGGGCTTCGACCTGGACACGCCTTGGAAGGATCTGCCCAAGGACGCGCGCGACGCCATCATGTATGGCCGCGATTTCAAGGTGCAGGTCTCGTACCGCAACCGTTGGGGTCGCATGCGCGAGTATTCCACCGGTTTCGAAGGCGTGGTGCGCACGTTGATGCGCCGGCATGACGAAACCGATTCCGACCAGATGAAGCAGTATTACGAGTCATACATGCGCGAGGTGCCATGCCAGGCGTGCCATGGGCGGCGTCTGCGTCCGGAAGTGCTTGCCGTCACCGTGGGCGACGAGTCCATCGCGGACGTGTGCGACATGTCCGCCGAACGGAGCCTCGCATGGATCAACGGCCTAGAACTCGAAGGCTCGGCCGCGCAGATAGCCGGCGAAGTCGTCAAGGAGATCCGCGCACGCCTCGGCTTCCTCAACGATGTCGGCCTGAACTATCTGACGTTGTCGCGTGCGGCGAAGACCCTGTCGGGCGGCGAGGCGCAGCGCATCCGACTGGCCACCCAGATCGGCTCCGGCCTGGTGGGCGTCATGTATGTGCTGGACGAACCATCCATCGGCCTGCATCAGCGTGACAACGAACGGCTGATCGGTACATTGCATCATTTGCGCGACCTCGGCAACACGCTGATCGTCGTCGAACATGACGAGGACACCATCAGAAACGCGGACTGGGTCATCGACATCGGTCCGGGCGCCGGCGAACATGGCGGCGAGGTCGTGTATTCCGGCCCCGCCAGAAAAATCACCGAAGCGCCACGCTCCATCACCGGCGACTACATCGCCGGCCGACGGAAGATCGAAGTGCCCGCCGCACGCCGCAAGACGCATAAGACCAAGCAGCTGCGCGTGGTCGGAGCCCGCGAGAACAACCTCAAGAACCTGAACGTCAATTTCCCGCTGGGCGTGTTCACCTGCGTGACGGGCGTGTCCGGTTCCGGCAAATCCACGCTGGTCAACCAGATCCTTTATCCGGTGCTTGCGGACAAGCTGAACGGCGCGCGCATCGTGCCCGGCAAGCACACGCGCGTGGAAGGCGTGGACCAGTGCGACAAGGTGATCCACGTCGACCAGAATCCGATCGGCCGCACTCCGCGTTCCAATCCCGCCACCTATACGGGAGTATGGGACAAAATCCGCACGCTGTTCGCCAAGACGCCCGAAGCGCAGGTGCGCGGCTATGGTCCCGGACGGTTCTCGTTCAACGTCAAGGGAGGCCGCTGCGAGGCATGCCACGGCGACGGCACGTTGAAAATCGAAATGAACTTCCTGCCGGACGTGTACGTGGACTGCGAGGAATGCCACGGCCAGCGCTACAACCGCGAGACTCTCGAAGTGAAGTACAACGGCAAATCGGTCGCCGACGTGCTGAACATGCCCATCGAGGAGGCCGCGCAGTTCTTCAAGGCGTACCCGTCCATCTCGCGTTACCTGGACACCCTGGTGCAGGTCGGTCTCGGCTATATCCGGCTCGGCCAGCCGGCGCCGACGCTGTCCGGCGGCGAATCGCAGCGCGTGAAACTCGCGACGGAACTCCAACGGCGTTCCACCGGCAAAACCGTGTACATCCTCGACGAGCCGACCACCGGCCTGCATTTCGAGGACGTGCGCAAACTGCTGCTCGTATTGCAGGGATTGGTGGACAAGGGCAACACCGTCATCGTCATCGAGCACAATCTCGACGTGGTCAAATCCGCGGATTGGATCATCGATCTGGGGCCGGAAGGCGGTGACGGCGGCGGCACCATCGTCACCGAAGGCACGCCGGAGCAGGTCGCGCAATGCGAACAGTCGTGGACGGGCAAGTTCCTTAGGGATATGCTGTGACTGATTTCGAACGACACAGTCCGGACGTGTGGCGCAAAACGGCGGATGCGTTACGGGAAACCGCAGTATCGGACGCCGGCACCCAATCCGACGGCAGGGGAGTGAACAAGAACGGCGCGCCCCTGTTGGGGGATACTCGCGACCTGTTCCGTCCGAAAACCTCCGACATTCCCGCGCAGCCGGGCGTATACAAGTGGCGTGACGGCGAGGGGCGCGTCATCTACGTTGGCAAGGCCAAGAACCTGCGCAACCGGCTGACGAACTACTTCCAGCCGCTCTACCAGCTGCATCCACGCACCCAGACCATGGTGTTGACAGCTCGCAGCCTCGAATGGACGGTAGTGGGTACGGAACTGGAGTCGCTCACACTCGAATACACGTGGATCAAGGAGTTCGACCCACGATTCAACGTGGTGTTCCGCGATGACAAGACCTACCCGTATCTGGCCATCTCATCAGGCGAACGCATCCCACGCGTATGGGTGACTCGCAGCCGCAAACGTCGCGATACCAGATATTTCGGCCCGTACGCCAAGGTATGGGATCTTCGGCACAGCCTCGACGCGTTGCTGAAGACGTTTCCCGTGCGCACATGCTCGAAGAACGTGTTCCACAAGGCGCAGTTGACGGGCCGTCCATGCCTGTTGGCATCGATCGGCAAATGCTCCGCTCCATGCGTGAACCGTATCGGCGCTGACGAGCATCGCAGGATGTGCGAGCAGCTTGTCGGCGTGATGACCGGCCGAATCGGCAAATCGTATATCGCCCAACTGACCCGCGACATGAAGCAGGCGAGCGCCGAACTGGAATTCGAGAAGGCGGCCCGGCTGCGCGATCAGATCCAAATGCTCGGGACCGTGGTCCAGCAGAACGCCGTCGTGTTCGATTCGGATGTCGACGCCGACGTGTTCGGCATCGCGTCCGACGAGCTTGAAGCCAGCGTGCACGCGTTCTTCGTGCGGTCCGGATCAATTCGCGGCGAACGTAACTGGAGTGTGGAGCGAGTCGAAGATGTGAGCGACGCGGAGTTGATCGCCGATCTGATCACTCAGGTATATTCGGAAACCACGGGGGAGAGCGCGGCCGTCTCCGATTCGACCGTCGTGACCGAGCAGCGCAATGCGATCGGTTCGACACAGACCGTGACCGCAACGGATGCTATCGCCCGTGCGCAGGCCACGAAGGAACGCAACGAACGTCAGGAGCAGACGGGACGTGCCGACCTGCTGGCTCCAATCGCGCCTGTTCCCCGTGAGGTGATCGTTCCAATCGAACCGTCGCGCAGCGCAGGGCTTGAGCAATGGCTAAGCGGATTGCGTGGAGCGGCCGTCACCATCCGTGTAGCCAGCAGAGGCGACAAGAAACAGCTTATGGACCGTGCCAACGACAATGCCAAGCAGGCGTTGGCACGCAGCAAGATGAGCCGTATCAGCGATATGGGCGCACGTTCCGATGCGATGAACGATGTGGCGAAGGCTCTTGGGCTTGAACAGGCGCCGTTGCGCATTGAATGCTACGACATTTCCAACACAGTCGGCGGCGCATTCCAGGTAGCGTCCATGGTGGTGTTCGAAGACGCGATCGCGAAAAAGTCGGAGTACCGCCGTTTCGCCATCCGAGGTGCGGACGGGCAGGGCGCGTTGGATGATTTGAGCGCATTGTATGAGACGTTGACCCGTCGTTTCCGCCATGGCAACATCGCCGGCGATTCCGGGGAAAGCATGGACAACGAGCGTCGGATGGCCACGCAAAATGATAGGTCGGATGGCACGAATGGTCCTGAAACGGATGCCGTGCAGCAGAACACCAACCGTCGCCATTTCGCCTATAAGCCGAATCTGGTCGTGGTCGATGGCGGCAAACCGCAGGTGATGGCGGCGGCCAAGGCGCTTGCCGACTGCGGCGTGGACGATGTGGCCGTCTGCGGATTGGCGAAGCGTCTTGAGGAGGTTTGGGTGCCGGATGACGACTATCCGATCATCCTCAAACGTCAGTCCGAAGGCATGTATCTGCTGCAGCGGGTGCGTGACGAATCGCATCGTTTCGCCATCACCTACCATCGTCAGACCAGACGCAAAGGAGCTTTGCGTTCCGCTTTGGACGACATTCCCGGCATCGGCGAAGCCTATCAGAAACGGCTTCTCAACCATTTCGGCTCCGTACGCGCCATGCGTGAGGCGAGCGTGGAGGATTTCGAACAGGTCAAAGGCATCGGCCATGCCAAGGCCGAGAACATTTACCAGGCATTGCATTCGTCCGTTGACATTGCTTCGAAGGCGGAGGATGCCCTCCGAACAGTGAAATCGGATGGAAACAGTCCGAAAGATGAAAAGAAATAGAATCTGTAACGAGCAATCGCTTCTGCGTTGCTAGCATGATGAATGGTGAGAGTAAGGGAGGGAACATGACCGAGGTGGACCATCGGTGCGCGGTCCTTGGCAAACCCATCGCGCATTCGCTTTCCCCTGTATTGCATAATGCGGCCTATCGAGCTCTAGGACTTGACAGCTGGTCGTATGGCAGGCACGAGGTCGGCGAGACGGAGCTTGAGGATTTTTTGGAGTCGCTTGATTCCATCTGGGCGGGACTGAGCCTGACCATGCCGTTGAAGAAGACCATCCAGCCATATGGCGTGCCATGCAACGCGTGGGCGAAAGAGCTGAAGGTGGCCAACACCGCCGTCTTCGACTGGTCTGGCGCGAACGATAAGAACGCCGCCATCCCTGCGATCAGGCTCTACAACACGGATGTGAAGGGAATTGAGCTCGCCTTCGAGCACTCGTATCGGGCACGTGGCATGCGGATGGATTCTGGACAAGACGGCGAGGCGGTGATCATCGGCAATGGCAACACCGCCACCTCGGCTTTGGCGGCCTGCACCGAGATGCCCCACATTGGACATGTCACCGTCGTGGCACGCCATCCCGATAAGAACGAGGCGCTTGAACCATTGGCGGAAAGCCATATGGGCGTCGGCTCCATAAGCATCGTCGCCATGGACCATGCGGTGAATCTGCTGTCCCATGCGGACGTCGTCATCAACACCATCCCCGGCCTTGCCGCCGATCCGATCGCCGAGGCGTTTGCCTCAGCCGGCATAGTCACGAACGGCACGCTACTCGACGTGGTCTATGATCCCCGTCCGACCAAGCTCATGCAGGCCTGGAGGTCATGCGGCGGCACCGCCATCGGCGGCGAGGAGATGCTGCTGTACCAAGCCATGATTCAAGTCTGGCTGATGACCGGCATATGGGACAACGATCCGCCGACCGAGCCCACCAGCCATCAGAAAGTCGAAGCATTGGAGCATGCCATGCGCTCCGCGCTTAAGGAGGCCCTGTGATGAACGAAAAGAACAACGCCGTCAACCAGGCAGGCAGGCATACGAGCGCGCCTTCTCCGGCCGCAGGCTTCGAAGTGCTGCTCATCACCGGCATGAGCGGCGCGGGCCGGTCCCACGCGGCCAACAGCATCGAGGACATGGGCTGGTATGTGGTCGACAACATGCCGCCGAAACTGCTTGTCCCGCTGGTGGACATGATGACCAGCTCCGGTTCGAACATCCACAAACTCGCCGCGGTCATCGACGTGAGGTCACGTGACTATTTCGACGACCTGTCCGCCGTGCTGAGCCATCTGGACGATCTTGGGGTGAAGACCCGCATCCTGTTCCTCGACGCCAGCAACGAGGTGCTCATCAAGCGCTACGAATCCGTGCGCAGGCCCCATCCGCTGCAGCAGGGCAATCGTCTGATCGACGGCATCCTTGAGGAACGCGACCTGCTGAAGAACCTCAAAGAGCACGCCGACATCGTCATCGACACCTCGGCATTGAGCATCCATCAGCTGTCCACGAAACTGTACGAGGGTCTGCTTGGTTCCGGACCGACCACGGTTTCCGTGCATATCTTCAGTTTCGGATTCAAATACGGCATTCCGATAGACGCCGATTTCGTGGCGGACGTCCGGTTCCTTCCCAACCCGTTCTGGGTGCCGGAGCTTCGTTCGCTGACGGGCAAGGACAAACCGGTCAGCGACTACGTGCTCTCCAGCGAGGGCGCGGAGGAGTTCCTTGACGCCTACGAGAAAGCCATCGCCATCGCCATCGAAGGTTATGCGCAGGAAGACAAGCACTATGTGACCATCGCGTTCGGATGCACCGGCGGCCAGCACCGTTCCGTGGCCATGAGCGAGGCCTTGGCCAAGCGCCTGCGTGCACGTGGTCTCACGGTCTCCGTATCGGCCCGCGAGCTGGACAAGCGTTCGGCCGATTGATGACCGCATTGTGAGAAGACAGTATCCAAATACAAAGAAAAGCTGCCGGCTTTGTCCAAGTTATTCGGTATCACAGTAAGCCGGTAGCAGTGCGGGTCGAGTCCGCGACTCGCCTGAAATTATAGGGAAGAACAGGAAAGTAGGAGGTTGGCTCTTGGCTCTTCTGGATGACGTCAAAAGCGAGCTGGCCGCAATCGACAACGAGTTGCCCATCGCCAAAAAGGCACAGGCGACTGCGATGATTCGATTCGGCAATGGTTTGCACTCGGTGGATCACCACATTCTCGTGCAGGCGCAGCTTGATTCCCAAGACGCGGCCATATGGCTGCAGGACACCATCAGAAATCTGTACGGCCACGAAGCCACGCTTACCCCCGTTTCCAGGCAGACGCCGACCGGCGTGGTGCAGCGCTTCATAGTCCGCGTCCCCAAGGGCAGCGCGGCTCTGGTGCTGCAGACCGGCCTGTACAGCCGTTACACCAAAAACATGGTGCTGGGTCTGCCGGGCGACATCATCAACGGCAAGATCGCCCAGATCAAGGCCGCCTGGCGTGGCGCGTTCCTCGCAGGCGGACACCTGTCCGACCCGGGCAAGGCCAGCTATCTCGAAATCGTATGTCCGAATCATGAGGCCGCGCTGGCGCTGGTCTCCACCGCGCGTCGTCTCGGCATCACCGCCAAGCCGCGTAAGCTGCGCAGCTCCGAACGTGTGACGTTGCGCGACCCCGATGCCATCGAACGCATGCTCATCCTCATGGGCGCCCCTCATTCCGCCCGCGAATGGACCGGAAAGCGTTCCGACGGAGAGGCCCGAGGCAAGGCGAACCGTCTGGCGAACTTCGATGACGCCAACATGCGCCGTAGCGCCAAGGCCGCCGCGGAAGCCTGCGATAAGGTCCGCCAGGCCTTTGAAATCCTCGGCGATGACGTTCCGGACAATCTTAAATCCGCCGGCCAGCTCCGACTCGACCATGCCGACGCGTCCCTTGAGCAGCTGGGCCGTCTCGCCGACCCGCCAATCACCAAGGACGCGATCGCCGGACGTATCCGTCGACTGCTGCAATTGGCTGAGAAAACGGAGAAGGCACGCCGTCAAGCGGCCTGATTTTCGTTTCCGGAAACAAAACACCATGCGACTTTTCCGTCGTATGGTGTTTTTTGTTCGTTTGGGCTTGTATTATGCGTAAGTGGCAATATGGCCATTCCACGCTTACAAGCGGCTAGGAAAGGATATACATGAAGACACTCAAGGATCTTGGAGATCTCAAGGGCAAGCGCGTTCTGGTTCGCGCTGATTTCAACGTCCCGCTGGACGGCACCACCATCACCGACGACGGTCGCATCAAGGCCGCTCTGCCGACCATCAAGGCCCTGCGCGAAGAAGGCGCCAAGGTCATTCTGATGGCTCACCTCGGCCGTCCGAAGGGCAAGGTCGTTCCGGAACTGTCCCTGGCTCCGGTCGCCGCCCGTCTCGGCGAGCTGCTCGGCATCACCGTTCCGCTGGCCGCAGATACCTACGGTGAGGACGCGCAGGCCAAGGTCGCCGCGATGAGCGATGGTGATGTCGTGCTGCTGCAGAACGTCCGTTTCAATCCGGAAGAGACCAGCAAGGATCCGGAGGAGCGTGCCGCATACGCCAAGAAGATCGCCGCTCTCGGTGAGGTCTTCGTCTCCGACGGCTTCGGCGTCGTGCACCGCGCCCAGGGCTCCAACTACGACGTCGCCGCCGATCTGCCGGCCGCCGCTGGCCTGCTGGTCGAGAAGGAAGTCAAGGCACTGTCCCGCGCCACCGTGAACCCGGAGCGTCCGCTGACCGTCGTGCTCGGCGGCTCCAAGGTCTCCGACAAGCTCGGCGTGATCGACAACCTGCTGGACAAGGCCAACCGTCTGGTCATCGGCGGTGGCATGGTGTTCACCTTCCTCAAGGCCAAGGGCTACGAGGTCGGCACCTCCCTGCTGGAAGAGGACCAGATCGAAACCGTCAAGGGCTACATGGAGCGCGCCGAGAAGAACGGCGTCGAACTCGTGCTGCCGACCGATGTCGTCATCAACCCGGTCTTCCCGAAATCCGATGAGGACATCGCTCCGGAAGTCGTGGCCGCCGACGCCATTCCGGCCGACAAGATGGGTCTGGACATCGGTCCGGAATCCCAGAAGCTCTTCCACGACAAGATCGTCGATTCCAAGACCGTCGTGTGGAACGGCCCGATGGGCGTGTTCGAGGTCCCGACCTTCGCTGAAGGCACCAAGGCCGTGGCCCAGGCTCTCGTCGATGCCACTGCTGCCGGCGCATTCACCATCGTCGGTGGTGGCGATTCCGCTTCCGCAGTGCGCAACCTCGGCTTCCCCGAGGACGGCTTCTCCCACATCTCCACTGGTGGCGGCGCCTCCCTCGAGTTCCTTGAAGGCAAGGAACTGCCTGGTCTGAAGGTGCTCGACTGAGAGAACGGTTCTTTCTGGAACCATTGATGTGATTGGCTGAGGGGCGGCTCTGTGAGGAACTGCCCCTCACCCTTTACGATAAGGAGTCGTGCTTATGGTAGCGAAACGCAAGCCGCTGGTGGCAGGCAACTGGAAGATGAATTTCGACCATCTTGAAGCCACTTACTTCGTGCAGAAGCTGGTATGGCTGTTGCGTGACGCTCACTTCGACTTTAAACGCTGCGAAGTCGCGCTTTTCCCCTCGTTCACGTCATTGCGCAGCGTGCAGGTGCTGGTCGAAGCCGACAAGCTCCATGTCGCCTACGGCGCACAATCCGTTTCCGTGACCACCCAAGGTGCCTTCACCGGCGATGTGTCCGCGGACATGATCGCCCATCTTGGCTGCTCATACGTCATCGTCGGCCACTCCGAACGCCGCAAATACCATCCTGAAGATGACGCCAATATCGTCGATCAGGTACGTGCCGTGCTCGCCGCCGGCATGCAGCCGATTTTGTGCGTCGGCGAAAGCTTCGAGGAACGACGTCAAGGCATTGAACTCGATTTCGCCGTGGGCCAGGTACGAGACGTCACCCGCGATCTCAACGAAGAACAAGCCGCCAAACTCATCGTGGCCTACGAACCTGTCTGGGCCATTGGCACCGGCATGGTGGCCACTCCGCAATCCGCCCAGGATGCCGCAAACGCCATCCGCAACGATTTGAAGACCACTTTTGGCACGAAGGTATCCGATAGCGTACGTATCCTGTACGGCGGATCGGTCACCTCGAAAAATGCGGCGGAACTCATTTCCCAGCCCGACGTTGACGGCTTCCTGATCGGAGGGGCGGCCCTGGACGTTGAGGAACTCGCCAAAATCGCTCGACTGGCACTGAAATCCACGAAATCACGGAACTAATACCACGGTTTTCCCGTGTGTGCGCTATGCTGGTCAACAGTCCAATCAATCCGGAGGTACCCTGTGACCGCTCTTAAGATCACGCTGCAAGTCATCGTCGTGCTGCTCAGCTTCGTGCTGACCCTGCTCATCCTTATGCACAAGGGCAAGGGCGGCGGTTTGTCCGACATGTTCGGCGGCGGTCTGACCCAGAACGCCGGTACTTCCGGTGTCGCCGAAAAGAACCTGAACCGTTGGACCGTTATCATCGCTCTGGTGTGGGTGGCCTTGATCATCGGCCTCGACATGATGACCAAGTTCAACCTCGGCTGATCGGCTTGCACGCCATATAGACTTGTCGCTCGCGACCCATGACCGTTACCGTCGGTCATGGGTCGTATGCGTTCTATCGAGTATTACGAAAGGACATCACCATGGTCACTATGAACCGCAACAAAGTCGTTATCGTCGGCACCGGCCGGGTCGGTGCCACCGCCGCCTTCGGCATCGTCACGCACGGCCTGTGCAATGAGCTTGTGCTCATCGACTGTTCCGCCGCCAAGGCCCTGGGGGAGGCCCGCGACCTCGATGATGGCAGCGAATTCCAGGACCGCCACGTCAAGGTGCGCGCCGGCGACTACGCCGACTGCAAGGATGCGGACATCGTCGTCATCACCGTGGGCCGCAAGCCGCCGGCCAACTCCAACCGCATGGCCGAACTCGGCTTCACCGTGGGTCTTGTGGGCGAAGTGGTCGACAACGTCATGGCCTCCGGTTTTGACGGCGTGATCGTCATGGTCTCCAACCCGGTCGACGTGATGGCTTGGTATGCCTGGAAACGTTCCGGTCTGCCTCGCACCCAGGTGCTCGGTACCGGCACCGCGCTCGACACCTCGCGTCTCAAGACCATCATCGGCGAAGAGACCGGCCTTGACCCGCGCAACGTGGGCGGCTTCGTGATGGGCGAGCACGGCGACTCCCAGTTCACCGCATGGTCCACCGTCTCGCTCGGCGGCAAGCCATTCGCCCGCTTCCTGGCCGACAACCAAGACCGTTTCGCCTCCGTGTCCACCACCGAAATCGAAGAGAAGACCCGCACCCGTGGCAATGAGATCGTCGCGGCCAAGGGCGGCACCAACTTCGGCATCGCCTCCACCGTGGCCGGCATCGTACAGACCATCCTGTGGGACGAACGCCGCATCGTGCCCGTCTCCACCCTGCTGGACGGCGAATACGGCGAACATGACGTGTTCCTCGGCGTCCCCACTGAACTGCGCGCCAATGGTGCCAACGAGATCGTCGAACTCGATCTGAGCGAGGACGAGCGGGCCAAACTGCACCATTCCGCCGAACTCGTGCGTGAACACTGTGAGGGGCTGCTGTGATTCTCGACGCCATCACGCCGAAACAACCCCGACTGCTGGTCGCCGACCTCGACGGCACGTTGCTGCACGACGCCGAGGTATTCGAGGACCGGTTCATTACCCAGCGCAGCATCGACACCATCAACCGCGCGCACGATGCCGGAATGCAATTCGCCATCGCCACCGCGCGGCCGGTGAGTACCG
>ERZ506791.623-NODE-623-length-15039-cov-4.644421_pt1 | contig 15039 bp, 8 predicted proteins | sample MGYA00513184_ERZ506791 | MGnify/ENA metagenome assembly ERZ506791
TTACAGGGGCTTGCCAGCTGCGCCGGGTACTATTCTAACAGCCTGAACGCCCTGCCCGACCATGTGTTTGCCGCACAGCGGGGCTTCTATGTGGGCTGGATGGACACAAGCGGCAACTGGCTGTACTGCCAGAGCATTTTCTCGTCTGCCACTGCGGACGATGAACCGAGTTACGGCTATTGAGTTAGGAGGGCTTTTTTATGAAAAACGCTAAAATTTCCCGCCGCAGTTTTCTGCTGGGTCTTGCCGCCTGCTCCGCTGCCGGGGTACTGACCGCCTGCAAGGGCACGGATGCGCCTTCCGGCAGTACGGCTTCCTCTGCCGCAGAGCCGCCCGCGTCCTCTGCGGCATCCTCGGCTGTGCAGCAGGCAGCGCCGTTTTTGACCGCGGAGGAGTTTCCCCCGCTGGACGGCAGCACCGCCTGCATCCCGCTGATGGCGCAGATGCTGGCCGATACCACCGGCATGTACTGCGTTTCCGAACGCTGGCTCGGCGGCATGCTCACCAATTTCCGCACCATCCAGACCCGTATCAACCGTCTGAAAGAACTGGAAAAGATGTTTGAAGAAGGCACCACTGACCAGTATCCGAAGAAGGAAGTTATCCTTATGAAGAGAGAACTGGAAAAGCTGGAAAAGAACCTGGGCGGCATCAAAGACATGAAGAGACTGCCGGGAGCTATTTTCATCATCGATTCCAAGAAAGAAGAAATCGCTGTTTCCGAAGCTCACAAGCTCCACATCCCCGTTGTTGCTACCGTTGATACCAACTGCGATCCCGATGTCATTGATTATCCGATTCCTGCCAACGATGACGCTATCCGCGCTGTAAGACTGCTCACCAGCAAGATGGCTGACGCTGTTCTCGAAGGCCGTCAGGGCCAGCAGGAAGAAGCCGCTGCTGCTGAAGAAGCAGGTGAAGCTGCTGAAAACGCAGAAGAAACTGCTGAAGCTCCGGCTGAAGATAAGGAATAATCTTAAACTGTAAGGCAGGGGCTTCCTTAAAGCCCCGGGGCTTCGGCCCAAGAATCAGACAAACACCTTGAATTTTATGATGGAGGTCATAAGATGAAAATCACAGCTAGTATGGTAAAGGATCTGCGTACTAAAACCGGTGCAGGCATGATGGACTGCAAGAAAGCACTGGTTGAAGCTGATGGCGATGTAGAAAAGGCTGTAGACATTCTCCGTGAAAAGGGACTGTCCCAGGCTGCGAAGAAGGCAAGCCGCGTAGCTGCTGAAGGTGCTGTAGTTTCCGCTATCTCCGAAGATGGCAAAACCGGTACCATCGTTGAAGTCAACTGCGAAACCGATTTCGTAGGAAGCAATGATGATTTCAAGGCACTGGCTCACTCCATTGCACAGCAGATTATCGCCGTAAATCCGGCTGATGTGGATGCTCTCCTGGCATCCGACATGAACGGCAAGTCCGTGAAAGACACCGTAACCGAAGCGGTTGCCAAGATCGGCGAAAACATTTCCGTTCGTCGCTTTGTCCGCTATGAAAGCGCTGAAGGCAAAGTGTACAGCTATATCCATGGCGGCGGCAAGATCGGTGTCCTGGTAGAACTGAAAGGCGGAGACGACGAACTGGGCAAGGACATTGCCATGCAGGTTGCTGCTGCTAATCCTTCCTACCTGGACCGCAGCGAAGTTCCCCAGGCTGAAATCGAACACGAAAAAGAAGTTCTTGCTGTGGAAGCAAGAAACGAAGGAAAACCGGAAAAAATCATCGAAAAGATGGTTCTTGGCAGAATCAACAAGTACTACAAGGAAGTATGCCTCGTAGACCAGGAATTCATCAAAGACGGCGATCTGACCATTGCCAAACTTCTGAAATCCAAGAATGCGGAAGTTCTTCGTTTCGCCCGTTACCAGCTTGGTGAAGGCATCGAAAAGAAGCAGGACGACCTGGCAGCAGAAGTTGCAAAACAGCTGAATCAGTAATCCTAACAATTATAAGAGGACACTTTTTAGTGTTCTCTTATTTTGTAAATGGGAGAAAATTACTATATAATAAATAGAGAACTTTTATGTTATTTCTGGGGGTGTACCATGGAAGCTGAAACGAAACATTACAAAAGAGTTATGCTGAAATTGTCCGGTGAAGCGCTGGCCAACGACAAGGGATTCGGCATTGATCCGGAAGTGGTTTACAGGCTGGCCCGGGAAATCAAGGAAGCCTGCGAATCGGGCGTAGAAGTGGCTGTAGTCGTAGGCGGCGGCAACATCTGGAGAGGCCTGAAAGGCAGCCAGGGCGGCATGGACCGTGCATCCGCCGACTACATGGGCATGCTGGCTACAGTTATCAACTCCGTGGCTCTGCAGGATGCGCTGGAAAAACTGGGCGTATCCACCCGCGTGCAGACCGCCATTGAAATGCGGCAGATTGCGGAACCCTATATCCGCCGCCGTGCCATTCGCCATCTGGAAAAGGGAAGGGTAGTCATCTTCGGCGCCGGCACCGGCAATCCCTATTTCACCACCGATACCACCGCGGCTCTGCGCAGTGCCGAAATCGAAGCAGACGTTATGCTCATGGCAAAGAAACAGACCGACGGCGTATACGATGCAGATCCCAAGTACCATCCGGAAGCCAAAATGTTTACGCACCTCACCTACAACGATGTACTGCAGAAACAGCTGGCTGTCATGGATAACACGGCCATTACACTGTGCATGAATAATAATATTCCTATTGTTGTCTTTAATATCGACGTTCCCGGAAATATTGTCAAAGCGTGCAAAGGCGAAACCTTGGGCACCCTCATTGAAAGGAAATAATTATGTACGAAGACGAACTGAAAACCTTATCCGAAAAAATGGACAAGTCCATCAACGCCCTGAAGAGCGAATTTACCTCCATCCGTACAGGCCAGGCCAATGCCAGCCTGCTGGACCGAATTTTCGTAGAATATTACGGCAGCCGCACCCCGGTGACCCAGGTAGCCTCCGTTACCGTACCGGAAGCCAGGATGCTGGTAGTGCAGCCCTGGGATAAATCTCTGTTGAAAGAAATTGAAAAAGCCATCCTCCAGTCCGACCTGGGCCTGGTTCCCATGAACGATGGAAACCTTATCCGCATGGCCATTCCCCAGCTCACAGAAGAAAGACGTAAAGAACTGGTAAAAGTGGTCAATAAGAAATCGGAAGAAGCCAAAGTCGCAGTCCGCAACATCCGCCGCGACGGCAACGTATTCCTCAAAAAAGAAGAAAAGAACAGCGACGTGTCCAAGGACATCATCAAAGATACGGAAGACAAAATTCAGAAGCTCACTGACAAGAAGATTAAAGAAGTAGAAGCAGTGACCGAAAGAAAAATCAAAGAAATCATGTCCGTTTGAGACCCCTTCACGGGCAGGGCTGAGAAGATTTTCCCCGAAAGGGTTATAATTGGGCGCCTTTACATCATAAAAGGCGCCCTCTTATGATGTAACTTGTTTTAGCCTGTGAGCTGGTGGCGGCCAGGATCGGGGTTGAGGTGCCCGCATGTCGTCATTTCTACCGATGCGAAGGAGGAGTGGAAAAATCTCCCGGCAGAATGGGACTGGCAGCTGGGGCGGCCGGGATCGGGGCATGCTTTCCCGTATTCCTAGAGGGGCCTGCGGCTATGAGGGCTGCGGCAGGCGCCTTAAATAGATGGCGCCAGTTTGTATAAAACCGCGGTAGTGACCCGGTGGGCTGTGAAAGCCATACAACCGCCTTGCGGGCGTCGGAAATGCACCCCTTTTGGTGGCTAGCGCCACCACCTTCCCCCCGGCGGGGGGGACTTTATTCTTCGCTATGCGTTAGCTTTATTCTGCCCCTGTGCACATCCTGCATAGGATGTGCAAGTCGGTCAAAGTAGGCCCTTAGCCTGCCCATAAAAGGGCCTTCCTTTCGATTGACCGACCGAACTGCGGGGGAAGTCCGGCGAAGCCGGATAGGGGGGTGCGCCCGGCATGGGTGTAATCTAATGGGTGAAAGTCCCTAGTGCGGTATGACCATAACAAGCACACAGCCAATGGCAAGGGGTCCATCGTGAGGTGGGGTCTGAAGGAAGCCGGAGGCAAAACCTTGGTCCGACGAATAGAAACTTTATACGAAGGCAGAGTCTGACAGGATGAGGTAGCCCCCTATGCTGAAGTCCAACGATGGTCTTGGCCAGGCTTTGTAAATGAAGCGGATAGATGAGGTGAAAGATTACACTCTTACCCGGGGAGGTCTCATGGACGTCAAAGCAGTGATAGGTCGTATAAATGGACCGGGCGGAGACGGTTGAAAAAGATTTGTCATGAGAAGTCAGCAGAGGTCATAGTACCGCAAAAGCGGAAAGGACCGAACAATTCCAGTCAAAGTAAATCATGAAAGGAGGAACGTGTGATGAAAACAGAATACAGTTTACAAACTGGCTACCGGTTGGAAAATAGTGGAACTGACGAAAATACAACAAGGAGCGTCGAGCACGGTCTTCGGGAAATGGAAGAAATGGCAAGCAGAATCACACTGGAGCGCATTGTAAGCAGAGGTAATCTGTACGATGCCTACCAGCGAGTAAAAGCCAATAACGGGGCACCCGGCATAGACAATATGACTGTGAAGGAATACCCCGAATGGTATGCAGAGCATGGAGAGGAATGGATTGCAAGTATCCTGAACGGAACCTACAAGCCACTCCCTGTGCGGCGAGTAGAAATCCCGAAGGACAACAAAGGAGGAAAACGGAAGCTTGGAATACCCATTGTCAAAGACAGAGTATTACAACAGGCGACCGCACAAATCCTCATACCCCTTTATGAGTACAAATTTGCAGAATGCAGTTTTGCATACCGGCCTCATAGAGGAGCTCGGCAGGCAATGGAAGTGGTAAAGCGGAGTGTAGAAGAAGGATATGAATACGCATGCGTACTTGACCTTTCTAAATACTTCGACACCATCAACCATGAACTGCTGATGAATATGCTGAGACAGGACATTTCGGATAAAAGAGTCATCGAACTCATCAAGAAATTTCTGAAAAGCGAAGTCATGGTCAAGGGATTGAAACAACGCACAGAAGAAGGCTCACCGCAAGGTGGGAACCTGTCCCCACTGCTGGCAAATATCTATTTGACTCCATTCGACAAAGAGTTTGAGGGAAGAGGCGTGCGTATCGTTAGATACGCCGACGACATCCTCATACTGGCCAAAAGCCAAAGAGCGGCGGAAAGACTGCTGAAAAGCAGTACTAAGTATCTGGAAACCCGGCGGAAGCTTAAGGTAAACAGAGAAAAGAGCAAAGCAATCAGCATCTATAAAACGCCGGACTTTAAATTTCTTGGATTCTCGGTGACCAAAAGAGGGAAAGAGGTTAAACTAATGCCTCATCCGAACTCAGTAGCCACATTGAAGAGGAAATTGAAAAGTCTGACAGGCCGTAGCAAAGGCAGGGGCGCAAGAGAGATTATCCGTAAAACGACTGAATATAATCGTGGATGGGTGGGCTATTATGGAATAGCAGACCTGACATGGATAGCAGGAAGTCTTGATGGATGGGTAAAGTCTCGTATACGAATGTGCATATGGAAGCAGTGGAAGAACATATCCACACGGATAGATGCACTGCTCCGACTGCATGTCCCACGAAGACTTGCATTCAAGTGGGGAAAGAGTCAGAAAGGATACTGGCGCATAGCTCATAGCCAGATAATGATGACTTCAGTGACAAACAGGATACTGGAGAAAGCTGGATTCATCGGTCTAAAACAATGCTATGAGAATATAATCTGCCCAAGGAATTGAACCGCCGTATACCGAACGGTACGTACGGTGGTGTGAGAGGGATGAATAATCTCTACTCGATTGTATTGGGTGGCGGAGCCGCCTGATCAGCTTTTATGCGAAGCTGAAATGTATGGTAGGGCATAATTATTCAACACTTTTGACTTTTTCAGCGGCCTCTCCCAGGGAAGGGGCCTCGTGCAGAGTCAATTGTCCGTTTTGGGGCAGAGTCTTTAGGAATCCATCTGCGGCGGAGCCGCTGTTACCCTCGATCTCAGTCTCGATCTCGGTCTCACTTGACGGAGGTTAGCCGTTGGGTGCGCCGCAGGCTGTTTCGTTGCGGCGCCAGCCGCTATTGGTCAGTCCCCCTTTTTCAAAGGGGGATGTCTGCGGAGCAGACAGAGGGATTCTGATGGGTGTACTCACTATCGATGTAAACGGCCTGTGTGTAAAACCCATTACCATCTCTCAGCCCGGTGGGCAGCTCTCTTCTGGGAAGAGAGCCTGCTGCAGAGGCAATCGTATGTTTTAGGGACAGAGTCATCAGGTCCCATCTGCGGCGCCAGCCGCTGGACCTCAACTCTCAACTCTCAACTCTCAAATCTTTTTTTCGCCGCAGGCTGACCACCTCGATCTCGTTCTCAATCTCGATCTCACCACCCCCTCGACCTTTTTCGTCCGATTTCTTATAATACATTCATACAGTAACCTATCGTCCTGCCCGGGGGCAGGGAAAGGAGTATTCTATGCGGGAAATGAGACTGAAAGACCGGATGCTGACGGAGGAAGAGGCCATGGATGTGGTGAGGAAGGGAGAGTACGGCGTCCTTTCCACGGTGGGAGAGGACGGGAAGCCCTACGCCGTGCCCCTGTCCTATGTGTTGGATGAGGAGAAGAAAGTCATCTATTTCCACGGCACCGCGGCGGGAGGACAGAAGATGGACAATATCCTGGCCAACCCCTCAGTGTGCTTTACGGTGGTCAGGAATACGGAGGTGCTGTCTTCCCAGTTTTCCACGAAGTACTACTCCGCCAGCGTCTTTGGCACGGCGAAGGTGGTGGAAGAAGAGGAAGAAAAGGAAAAGGCCCTTCTCCTGCTGGTCAGAAAGTATTCTCCGGACTATGAAGAACAGGGAAGGGCCTATATCGACAGGGCCATCCGTGCCGTGGCAGTGGTGCGGATCGATGTGGAATGCGTTACGGGGAAAGCCAGGAAGAAGTGAGAGGTCTAGGTCTAGGTCTAGGCGTTCAGCCACTTCGCGGTGGGTTGTGGCGAAGCGGCGTGTATACAGGCGGGGGCATTGAGCCTTCAGCCTTGAGCTGGCCAGGCGAATCAGTAGCTAGTAGCTAGATCTAGTAGCCAGGTGAATAGGCCCTGCGGGCCTTTTCTGTCAGTTCCCATCAGCTGACTCCAGCCCCGTGGGCAGCGTCAATTGATAAAAGAAAGGCGCTTTAATGTGCATTAGAAGCGCCAACTTACAATTGACTCGGAGGTTCTCTGCAGAACCTCCGCCTCCCGAGGAAGGGGACTACTGTAGAGGACACGGTATTTGTGCAGAGTCGTCAGGACCCCATTATTGGCGGAGCCGCTGTTTCTCTCAATCTCGGTCTCAGTCTCGATCTCACTTGACGGGGATTAGCGAATGGAGGCGCCGCTGAAGTCCTGACCACCAGACATCTGTTGCGAGACCGGATGCTATCTAATTTTGGCAAGGCTATTTCGTTTTTTATACTATTATGGCATACACGGTTTTATAAAGTATGGATAGGGTATAATTAAATAGATTTATGCTATTTATTATAGTTTTTAGCATGGCATAGATGTGGGGATTATAAGCTATGAAAGTACTGTATTAACAGGAAAAGGGGAGAAAAATGATACTACATAACTGTAAAAGAATCGCATCCGGAATGCTGCTGGCTGCCGGTATTGCGATTCTTTCCGGTTGTGCAGCACAGGGGCATGACGATGCTGTAGGAATGGTAAAAAAGCAATTCTTTAAGACCCAGGGGACCGATGCTTTCCAGGAAGTGGATTATAAGGTGGATTCTAAAAATAACCTTGCCTGGCTGGATTATAAGAATAAGAATTCCAAAGGAAATAAAAAAGCGGAGCGGGCCTATTTTATCATCCAAAACGGAAAGTTGAAATGGATTAATACATCCGATGTGCCTCGCGAGATTGTGGATTCTTTTGCGAAGGGGTACCCGGAGGTATTTGAGCAGAGCATAAATTCCTATCGGAAGCTGAATAGTTTATATTTCAACTTATCAAATCAGTATTCTAAAATTGATAAGGATATCAGCTTAGTAGACCAAAGCCCCAAAGGTTTTTATGAATGGCTTGACCTGTATAATGATGCTGTGGAATATAATGATGCCCTTAAAGATTACAGGTCTGCTTATGAATCTGCGGCATATCCGGTTCAATATGAAGGTTTATTTGCTGCTTTTTACAGCCAGCGCAAATACATGGATGTCATGCTGGCAGGGACCTATTATTCTTTTACTGCCTCCTGGCGCTATAGCGATAACTATGTGAAGACTTATACCAAGACCCTGGATGAATTCCAGGCTCCCCGCGGCGGATACAGCAGTTACAAAGGACGGATACTGCCTGCCCGGTCGGTAGCTAATGGGTTTACGGATTCTGATCAGTTTCATAGATACAGTAACGGCCGGTTTCATATTCATACCTGGGTGCCTGATTTTATGGAAAAGGCTTATCTTCCTGCCAATGGTGACGGCTGTACCTTTAAAAGCAGGGATGGCAGTGTAGTCTTGAGTGTCAGCGGTTCCTACATGATCCCTGGACAAAACATCGATGATGCCTATGGCCGTGAAACGGATCCCACGATTACCTATAAGGCTCGGGGCGGGAACTGGTATGTCACGTCGGGCATAAAGAATGGCAATGTGTATTATAAGAAAAAATTCTTTGGTACGAAAGTCTATGCCAGTCTGTATTTTGCTTATCCTGTAAGGGACAGGGAGAATTACGACTGGATTAATGCAGTCCTTGATGCCCATTTTATTTCGGAAGACCGGGATTGAGGGCAGGAAATCCTATGAGCCGGACTTGGATGGATTGATTTTTGATTTACAGAGGAGGATCAGGTATGGCGGATGAAATGGGAATGAACGAACCAAACGATGTATTTGCACTATATGACCAGATAAAGAAACTGCGGCAGGAGACAGGAAAATGCTCTAAGCACCTTCTGGATGTGATTGCGGATGAGAAGCTTTTTGATGGGGATTTACTGGACCATCTGGCTGAGACATCTAACGATTTGAAAAATGCCCAGGCCAAGCTCCTCTTTACCCTGGCAGGTATGGGAATGAAACCGCCTGCTTCCATGTCTGAGATCGGGAATTTCCTTGTTTCCTGGAAAAAGGCACAGGAAGAAAAAGCGGAGGCCGCTTCTCTTTCCGATATCCTTAAGGATGTCCTTGCCCTTTCCTATAAGGGGGAAGACCGAAAAATCGCAGAGGAACTGGAAAAAATCAGGAAGGAAGCAGCCGCTATCCTGGGGGATATGGATCATTTCAAGAATCATAAAGACCGTATCCTGGCTATGAAAAAGCTTCTCTCTGCGGCGGCTCCTGAGGGTCCTTCCCTGGACCTTTTCAATGAAATCTGCCGATCTTTCAGCACCACCATCGGTTATGCCCTGATGCAGCATCTGATCCTGCGGAGGGAAAAGGAAAATGCAGGGGAGAAGACAGAAACGGAAAGGGCTGCGGCGGTAGATAAAACACCGAGGGAGACCCATCCAAGTGAGGAAAAGCCTGTCCCTGCAACAGAAAAGCAGAAACAGATTCCCGCTGAGGCAGTGGAAAATGTAAAAAAAGAGGAAGCATCGAAAGCTGAAGATCTTTTGGAGAAAAAGGAACTGCGTCCGAAACTAAAAAAAGCAACGAAATTTATTTCTACTTTTCGGGATATGAAAGGTCTGGGTGTAACAGCCAAGATCCTGCTCAGAGAGCTACAGGTGAAGGCTTTGATTCTTCCGGACTGGTATGTCGGTGATCCGGCTTCCCCCTTCCGTGCCCTGGTGCCGGAGGCTTTGGAGAGGCTCTATGATTCAGGCTGCATTGCCCGGCTTACGGGGGGCAGCGATGAGGCTTATGTCATCAATCCGGAGCTGTGGCCTGTACTTCACCAGGATTCCGTGAATAAATGGTTTTTCAAAAAAAATAGTAAAGTCAGTCTGAATGAACCTTCTGATTATTACCATTGTTTTAAGGATTTCCAGGTCATGAAAGGGGTGTATTTCGTTCGTGAAAATCTGAGTAAGAGTCATCATATTTATTACGGCAGGGAAGGCATTGGAGATGTGCACGGATTTCTGACGATGGAAGGGAAAGATGAGAAAGGCATCCTGAACCTGCTTTTTATAGATTCAGTCAATAGCAAAAAGTTGACCGATGAAATCATGAAGGAAGTGAAAGCCGGGAAGGCAAAGGGTGGGAACGTAGAACAGGAGAAGTCATCCGGAGAAAAAACGGAACCGCCGCTGGTACTGGTTGTCATGATTTCTTCTGCTGATGAAATCAGCGAATGGACTGACAGGGCCGTGGATATGGGATTCGAACGGTTCTATTTCCTCGAAACCGGGCCGGAAGCCAGACACTATCGGCTGATGGACAGGGAGGGAAAGGAACAGCCATTTCAGGTGCTCTATTTCCTGACGGGTCCATCGGGACCGGATGAGCATGATAAAACCGGACTTCCGGAGGAACATTCTTCCTCAGAAGCCGGGGAAAAGGATGTATCCAAAAATCCGGAGAATCGTCCGTCAGAAAAGAAATCCGAGAATTCTGCAGATCCTGAAATAGAGGAAAAGGAAGAAAAGCCGATACCGCAGGCTGACGTACATGGTGAACAGAGAACGATGGGCAAAGAGGAAAATCGGCCCGTCAATGATACTGTCCTGAAGATGGAGGAACCCCAGAAAACAGATAATAGAACCTCCCATGAAACAAGACAGCAGGAAGACAGAGTCGTCCAAAAATCAGAGCCTGCAACTGTCAAGGCACAGGCTGATGCTGTAACTGCCGGGACGGAAAAGGAGAAGGAGAACAGGGGCATTCCTTTTTCCTCTGCGGTTAGAGTAATTCCTCCTGAAGAAGCGATCGAATTGACTGCCTCCCAGATGAAGGCCCACCATTGGGCGGAGGCCATGCTGCTGATTCACAGCCTGCGGCAGGCTAATGAACGGGAGTGGATTCGGGATCTGGAGGCTGAGCTTTCTTATGCCCTGGTAGACCCTCTGTATAGCCGGATTTCAGAGGGGCGGGATTCCTTCGATTACTGGGACAGCTCCCTGGATGTGCCGGAAGTGGATGCCGGTTCTGCCCGGGATTACCTGAATAGTGCTGCCCTGCTCCGGGCGTTTTACCATCCGGACCGGCGCAATGAAAACTGGCGCTGGCAGTCGGAGAATCGTATCCGCCAGATCAATGATGACCGGGATAACGAGGCACTCCAAAAATTACCAAGTCTGAAAAAAGTACTGAACCTGCTGGCTGCATTTCTCCGAAGAAATGAACGGGGGCTTGGAAATTGCCTGGCAGACACCGATGATTCTATGGACCGTCTTCGGCAGGACCTGGAGGAGTATGGAAAGGAAATCAACGAACAGAATAAAAAGATAGAAAATAATCGGCGCAAAATGCATAACCATCCGAGGCTCCAGAAGACCTACGACGTCATGTTTGGCAAGAACAGTGACTGCCGCCGGTGTTATGATGCTTTTAACCGGAAGGACTATAAGCCGCTGCTTGATTTCTGCAGCCGCTTCATGGATGGTCCCATTTCTGGCTGTCTGGGTATGGAACCGGAGCAGTTTTCCCAGCATATGGATCCCCATAAAATCTCCGACTATATCGATAGCCTGTGGAATGGGGTCCATGTGGACAGACAGAATAACAGCCGCCTTATCGGCATAGGCCGCGAAAAAATTATGAATCTTCTTACCGATACGGTGGAATGCTTTGGAAAATATGCACTGGCCATGGAACGACTGGAGCAGATGGGGGCTTCGGCTCCGGTGGATATGGATATGGTGCGGAAACAGGCGGAGCAGGTGGAAAGTACCTGTACCGATCTCATGGGGGAAATGGAATCTCTTTCTTCGGAAAATCCAATGGAAGAAATCGGCATAGCCGCCCTTCGCTATCTGGTGAAGTCCCTGATTAAGGAAACCCATTCCGCCAATGACGGCCGAGGGGAAGAAACAGCACCGGGATACAAGAAGCAGCGGCCTTTCTATGCGCCTTTCCTTCTGACAACGTTTATTGAACTGGATAGCCATTTCCTGCCTTTCCTCTTTGATTTCAGAATTCCTGCCCTGGATCTCTATGATAGGGTACGGAAACACATAGAGAAGATTACTGCAGAAAATCTGGTCCCTTCATCGGATGAAGCCTGGGAAACAGCGGAAAAACAGGCACTGAGAGAAAGGGATATGGGAAGTGCCCGGCTGATTTCTGTTTTGTCCGGGAAGCCTGCTTTTGAGGGCCTTTCGGAGGAAGAAATCCAGGTCAGTGGGGAAGCTTACCTGAAGGAGCAGCTTTCTGATTTTCGCAGCAGCCTGGAGCTGGCTTACAACTATGGCCAGATTACGGAAAAGAACCGGATGGATTTCTATATGGAAACAGCTAACCGTCTGGCGAAGCGTCTGAAGGAAACAGAGAATTACGGTTTTATCGAGCTTTTCAAAAGGGCCTGTATGGATAAGATCCGCCAGGATTCCGCACCCCGCAGGGCCTCCCTGGAAAACCAGTTCCGTACGCTCAGAAAGAAGCTCCTCCAGAATGGGGGGGGGAAGAAGATGATTTCCCGGTGCTTGGGCAGATTAAGAAATGCCTTTCTGAAAATAATCTCAGTGTGGCAGAAGACTACATGCGCCAGTGCCAGGATGGAAAACGGACAGAAATCAGTCAGATGGTGGTTTCCTATCCGAACGAATTTATGAAGTTCCTGAAACCGAAGAATTACAATCCCCTATACGACATGTGCGCCAAAAATGGAAAGTACATGCTGAATTCCATCTTTGACAATTGGCTTCGCTCGAATAATACCAGCAACAGCCAGCTCAGCAAGAATTCTGCGGGCCGTGAAAAACTTGATTTTGTCAATTCCTGGGTACGGCTCATTTCGAATGGGACTGTTGGCCTTTCGAATCTCATTTATCATCTTGGCTATCCCCGGCCTTTAGATGATATCCAACGGGAAAAAAGAGAAAATAACCGGTTTATCTACCATCTACGGTTTGACAGGTCGGAAAGTTCCGGTGAGTCCCAGACAAACCGCCATCCCATAAAAGCTTTTGGCAGCGGGATCTTTGAACATGGGCTTCGGGTCATTTCCATCAGTGGCCGCCGGACCTGGGAAGAAATCATCAATGAAATCCAGGATTGCGGTATCCAGCCGGAAACGGGAACGATTTGTATTTTTGATGGGGCTATGGCCCTTTCAGAACGGCGGGAACTGGCAAGGGCCATGAAAGTGGATGATAATATGAGAAACATTATCGTCATTGACCGGGTTCTTGCCCTCTATCTCACAGACTATGAACGGTTGAACCGCAGAAATAAGACCATAGAGCTGGCTATGCCCTTTGGAAATGCGCAGCCCTTTATTTCCACCGGATTTATCCCGCCGGAGATGTTTATCGGGCGGACGGCGGAACTGGCCAAAATACGCGATATGAACGGACCTACCCTGGTCTATGGCGGCCGGCAGCTGGGAAAAAGTATCCTCCTGAAACAGGTGAGCCTGCTGGAACACCATCCGGAAAAAGATATGTATGCTTTCTATTTCGATATCAAGGGGAAGGATATGGAGGCGGCCCTGCATGCTATTGCCGGTGAACTCTCCCGTAATGGTCTCATTATGACGGAACCGGAGACCTGGGAGGATTTCGGTGAACAGATGAAGGATCTTCTCACCGGCCGTTTCCAGAAGAAAGTCTCCAAACTTATGCTTCTCATCGATGAGGCGGACCAGTTCCTCCTCTCTGCGGACCGGGAAAAGAATAAGCCCATCGAAGTACTGCGGGATATCCGGAATTACTCGGAGAACCGCTTCAAATTTGTGCTGGCCGGTCTCCATAATGTTATCCGTTTCGATAAAAACCGGCTCGGCAGTAATACGGTGTATGGCCAGTTGGAACATATCAATATCAAACCATTCAGTTTTTCCGATGCCTGCGAGCTGCTCCTGAAGCCGCTGAGCTACATGGGATTTGAAATTCCCTCCATGGAAATCATCAGTACCATACTTTCGAAAACGAACTATTTCCCAGGGCTTATCCAGTTCTATGGCAAGAAGCTTGTAGAATCGGTGAAGGAAAGCTATCGGAAGAAGGATTTTAATACGGCCAACAATCCGCCCTATGTGTTGGACGAAAAATATCTGAAAACCCTGTTGGAGGATAAAGATTTTCTGGAGGATATAGAGAAGAAATTCCAGATTACCCTCCGGGTTGATGAGGGGGATGATGACTATTACTATCTTATTGCCCTGGCCATGGCGGACTGCTATGCCCTTGAGGATGGGCAGCCAAAGCAAAATTACAAGCCCGATGATATCCGGAATGTAGCTGTGGTTTATGGTATTTCCCGGCTTACAAATCTTTCCCTGGAAAATCTGGAAGCCCTGATGGACGAGATGGAGGAACTGAATATTTTCCGAAAAGATGAGGAAGGGAGATATCTTTTCAATCGCTACAGTTTCTACAGTATGATGGGTGGCACGGAGAAGATTGAGAGGGAGTTGGAGAATTATGCAGATGAATAAATGGGATACAGAGGAAGGGGAGACCTGGTGGCGTAAGGTTTCCGGCCCGAAGGAATATCTGAAGCAGGTGGAAAGTCTTATCCGTAACGGGAAATGTGTCCTTTTGCAGATGGAAGATGTGGATACCACATTTTTCCAGATCCTCAGGGACCGCCTTCTTCGATCGGACAGTTCCCTCACCTTTACGGTGATGGACACAGCAGGCTGCGCTTCTTCCACCGATTTCCTGGCTGCCCTTGTCCGGGAACTGGGGCCTCGATGCACCCCGGGGTTCCTGGATCCCTACGGCGATATCATTAAGAGCGGCATCCTTGCTCACCGTATTCTCCAGGTCACCATCCCGGAGGGCTTTCCGGAATGGATAAAAAAAGTGATAGATGGATTCAGCAAGGTTTCAGAAGCAGGGAATGAGTCCATGATTTTCCTCTCATCCAATCCTCCGGATACTGATATCTGTAAAACCGTGAGGCTTGAAGAATTCGTCTCTTCCTA
>ERZ506791.637-NODE-637-length-14763-cov-5.571662_pt1 | contig 14763 bp, 10 predicted proteins | sample MGYA00513184_ERZ506791 | MGnify/ENA metagenome assembly ERZ506791
GATGAGCCGGTCGAGGTCGTTTCCGGTCAGACATACACCTTCTCCACCGTGGAAACGCCCGGCACCGCCGAAAAGTGCTTCGTGAACTATGCCGAGCTGCCCGCCGATGTGAAGAGCGGCGATATGCTTCTCGTGGACGACGGCGATCTCTCCTTCCGCGTGGAAGAGACGACCGACACCGAGATCCGCTGCACCGTTGTGGACGGCGGCATGATGAAGAGCCAGAAGGGTGTGAACATCCCCGGTGCGCGGCTCAACATGCCGTTCCTCTCCGAGCGCGACAAGAGCGACCTTCTTTTCGGCATCGAGCAGAACGTCGATTACGTCGCGGCTTCGTTCACGCGCCGCGCGCAGGACATCATTGATATGCGCTCGTTCCTCAACGCCCATGGCGGCGAGGGCATCCGCATCATCGCAAAGATTGAGAACACCGAGGGCGTTGAGAAGTTTGACGAGATCCTCGCCGCTTCGGACGGCATCATGGTCGCCCGCGGCGACATGGGCGTGGAGATCGACTTCACGGAGATCCCGGCCATCCAGAAGAACATGATCGCCCAGTGCGTGGCCGCCGGGAAGCCGGTAATTACTGCTACCCAGATGCTGGACTCCATGATCGAGAACCCCCGCCCCACCCGTGCCGAGATCACCGACGTGGCCAACGCCATCTACGACGGCACCAGCGCCATCATGCTCTCCGGCGAGACGGCGGCGGGCCGGTACCCGGTGGAGGCGGTGCAGACCATGGACGCCATCGCCCGGAAAACCGAATCCCACATCGACGATGCCAAGCTGCTGGGGCTGCGGTGCCGCAACCGTATGAACATCACCGCCGCCACGGCCCACGCCGCCTGCACCACTGCCAAGGATATCGGTGCCGACGCCATCCTGACGGTGAGTCAGGCGGGTATCACCGCCCAGATGGTCAGCTCCTTCCGCCCGGAGACCACGGTGGTAGCCCTGCTGCTGGAGGAGCAGGTGCAGCGCCAGATGGCCCTTTACTGGGGCGTGGAGCCCATCACCATGCCCCGTGCCGAGAACACCGACGAGCTGGTGGAGCTGGCGGTGCAGTCGGCAGAGAAGGCGGGCCTCATCCGCCACGGCGATCTGGTGGTCATCACCGCCGGCGTGCCGGTGGGCATCTCCGGCACCACCAACATGATCCGCATCCAGCAGGTGGGCGGGTCACTGCTGAATGCAGTGGGCATAGGCGGCCGGACGGCCTCCGGCCCGCTGTGCGTGTGCCGCAGCGTGGAGGAGGTGGCGGAGAAGTTCCACGCCGGCGACGTGCTGGTGGTGCCATATACCACCAATGAACTGCTGCCGTATCTGCGGGATGCCGCCGCCATCATCTGCGAGGAGGGCAGCACCGAGTGCCACGCCGCCACGGTGGGCCTGCTGCTGAACAAACCCGTTATCGTGGCCGCCTCCGACGCTACCCGCCGCCTGAAGAACGGCACCCTGGTGTCTGTGGACTGCGCCCGCGGTATTGTCCAGACCATTCCCCAATAATCGCTCACCGGCCCCGTATGGCGGGGCCGGTATTTTTTTGATATAATCTCAGCATATGGCAGCATCATTTGCAATTTATAATGAAAAAATGTAAACTTCTGCGTTTTTATGCATTTTGAGCCAGGGAAGTGGACATATTTTGTGAAAGTCACAGAAAGTTCATAAATTGATGAGATTTTTGTTGCATACGGTGCATTTTTTGTATAAAGTAGTGAAGTACCCGGTATGGTCCGAAAATATAGAAGGAGAAATGCATATGGAAATTCAAATCCTGCCCCTGATTATTGTTGTTGCTTATCTGGCGGGCATGCTGGTTGTGGGCGCCGTTGTCAGCAAGGTCCAGATCAAGAATGCCAAGGACTACATGGTGGCCGGCCGCCGCATGGGCCTGTTCATGGTAGCATTCTCCCTGTCCGCCAACAATATCGGCGGCGGCTGCACCACGGGCCTGGCCCAGAAGGCCTTCGGCGACTGGGGCGTCAGCGCTGTTTGGTACGTCCTGGCGGCGTCCATCGCCATGATTCCTCTGTCCTATTTTGCACCTAAGATTCGCAAAACCATGGCCGTGACCATCCCCGAGGTGGTGGGCCGTCGGTTCGGCAAGTTCTCCAGCAACTTCACGGCGATTCTGTCCGTGCTGTCGCTGTTCTGCCTGACCTCCTCGCAGATCGCCGCTTCCGGCGGCGTCATCAACGCCCTGATTCCGTCCATTCCCCTGAACGTGTGCCTGATCTTCGCGGGTGTGGTCATCATTCTCTATACCACCATGGGCGGCATGATCGCCGACCAGATCTCCGACCTGCTGCAATTCGGCATCATCCTGGTGGGCCTGGCCATCGCCACCCCCATTGTGCTGAACCACGCCGGCGGTTGGAACGCCATTTCCGCCGCACTGCCCGGTGAGAAGCTGAATCTGACCCAGATCGGCTGGGCCTCCATCATCGGCTATATCTTCAACTACTTCTGCACCTTCCTGGCCGGTCCTGAGATGGTCTCCCGCTTCGAGACGGCCAAGGATGAAAGGACCGCCAGAAACGCGTCCTTCCTGTCCGCCATCCTGATGGCTGCCATGTCCATCTTCCCCACGCTGCTGGGCCTGGCTGCCTTTGCTCTGCGGGATCAGCTGCCCGGTCTGGCGGTGAGCGGCAGCAACGCCATGATGATCGTCACCGGCCACTATGCGCCCGGCGTGGTGACGGGTCTGATCTCCGCCGCCATTATCTGCGCCACCATGTCCTCTGCCGACTCCAACCTGCTGTGCATGTCTACCATGATCATCAACGACCTGTACACCGGCCTGGGCGGCAAGAAAAAGCTGACGGACAAGCAGACCATTTTCTACACCCGCGCCTGCAATGTGCTGTCCGCTGTGGTGGCTATTCTGATCTCCCTGGCCAACGTGTCCATCGTGGCCATGAACACCTTCGCCTTCGGTATCCGCTGCGCCGGCCCCTTCGCGGCCTATGGCCTGGGCCTGGCAGTGCCCAAGGCCACCAAGAACTCCGGCGTCGTGTCCATTATCTGCGGTACGGTCGCCTTTGTGGTATGGCAGATCGTGGGCGGCGGCGGCACCTGGATGTTCCTGATGCCCGTGGTGGCGGGCTGCCTGGTCAGCACTGTGTCCTTCTATGTGGTCAACTGGATTGAGTGGGCCCGCGGCGTGGAGCCTGCTCCCAGCGCCTACCTCTCCGACGAGGAAGTCACTAAAAAGATTGCCGAGGAGTCTGCCGGTCGCTGAAGGCAGCGCAAGTCAAGCCAATAAACAAGAGCAACTGCCCCCTTGCACAGGATCAAAAGTCTGCGCAAGGGGGCAGTATGATGCTCTTATCATCTCAGCAGTTATCATCATGAAAACCTATCGGGAATTGACTACGGAAGGTGTGCGGAAAGGTTGAAAACAGAGCCGCCGCATGTACAATCGGGGGCTCACAGCGAAAAATCCTCTATAATGGCGTATTTTGTTTGACTTTATCCGCAGACAGATATATAATGTATGCGATAGAAACTGCGACAGGGCCAATTACCAGCCGCGCTATCTAACAGCCCTGTGCTTTCCGCAGGGCTGTTTTTTGTTATTTTGAGAGAGAAATGTCCATGAAAGGATGATGGATTTGCAGTATTACGCACATGTCCGGGAAAATGCGAATGGCCGCAAAGAGTATCAGACGGTTGCCCAGCACCTGACGGGAACAGCTGAACTGTGCCGCGAATTCGCGGCGGCATTCGGAGCGGAAGCCGACGGGGAACTGGCGGGACTGTCCCACGACATCGGTAAATGCACGGATGCCTTTCAGGATCATCTGCTGAACGACGGACCCACAGTTGACCACGCCACAGCGGGTGCGATGGCCTGCGCCATGCGGGGAAACCGCTATGCTTCCGCATGCGTGGCGGGACATCACGGCGGACTGCCGGACTTCGGCAATATGCGGACAGCCCGGAAGGCTGATGGGACATTCTATGGCCGGATGCTGAAGGGACGCGAGGAACGGTATCTGGAGCGCTGCGGAGAAAGCGGCGCGGCGCTGCCTCCGCCGACGGTCCTGGCGACGCAAAGGTTGGATCCCCTACAGGCTTCATTCTGGACGCGAATGCTCTATTCCTGCCTGGTGGACGCCGATTTTCTGGATACGGAGCGGTTCATGAACGGTGAACGCGGGCGGGGCGGATACGATGATATCCCTACGCTGCTGGCGCGGCTGCAAGCGTATATCAAGCCGTGGCAGCAGCCCAGGACGGAGTTGAATCGGCTGCGCTGCGAGATACTGAACACCTGTATAGAGGCGGGAAGTAAGCCAAAAGGCGTTTACACACTGACCGTCCCCACCGGTGGGGGAAAGACGGTGGCGTCGCTGGCCTTTGCACTGCGGCATGCGGCGGAACATGGGATGCAGCGGGTGATTTACGTCATCCCATATACCTCCATCATCGACCAGAATGCCCGGGTGTTCCGGGATATTCTGGGGAGCGGCAATGTGCTGGAGCACCATTCCGGCGTGCAGTTTGATCTCTCCGACGGCGCGCCGCCGGAGGCCGTCCGGAAAGCGCTGGCCACGGAGAATTGGGACATGCCTGTGGTGGTCACCACGGCGGTGCAGTTCTTTGAGTCCATGTACGCCGCCCGTTCCTCCCGGTGCCGCAAGCTGCACAACCTTGCCAACAGCGTCATTATTTTCGACGAGGCACAGATGCTGCCTTTGGCGCATCTGCGGCCCTGTGTGGCTGCCATGGCTTCGCTGGCGGAGCAATTTTGCTCAACGGTGGTGCTTTGTACGGCAACGCAGCCATCTTTGGATGACCTGCTGCGCACCTACGCGCCAGACTGTCCCGTGACAGAGCTCTGCCCGCAAACGGCAGCACTGTATGACCGCTTCCGCCGCGTGACCTTCCAACACTCCGGAACGATGACTGACGAAGCGCTGGCAGAGCGGCTGAGTGAGCAGCGGCAAGTCCTCTGTATCGTCAACAGCCGTAAGGCTGCCCAGAGCATATACGCATTGCTGCCGCAGGAGGGCAGCTATCATCTGTCCACGTTGATGGTCCCCGCTCAACGACAGGTGCTGCTTGATAAGATCAAAGAACGGTTAAGAAGGGGGGAACCATGCCGGGTAGTATCCACATCGCTGATCGAGGCGGGCGTGGATGTGGATTTTCCTGCCGTCTACCGGGAATTGGCGGGGCTGGATTCCGTCATGCAGGCGGCGGGGCGCTGCAACCGTGAGGGAAAACGTCCTGCGGACGGGAGTTTTGTCACGATTTTTGAGCGGACTGAGCTGCCGCCGCAATTGTTCCAGGCCGCCGTCGGCGCAGCCAGAGAAGCGCTGAAAGAGGATCGCGACCCTGCCGCGCCTGAGACGATGACTCGGTACTTTCGCAGTCTGCGCGATCTGAGCGGCGATGCGCTGGACCGGCAGGGTGTTATCGAGGCATTCACGCAGGGAATCGGGGGCTGTGAATTTCCGTTCCGCACAGTAGCAGAGAAGTTCCGTCTCATCGACCGGAATACATATACCATCTACATTCCTTATGGTGAAGGCACGGCTTTACTCCGGCGTCTGCAGGACGGCGAGTGCTCCAGGGACCTGTACCGTAAGTTGGGCCGTTATGCCGTTTCTGTATATGATAAGCATTATCAGGCGCTGTACAATGCAGGTGCGCTGCTGACGGCGCGGGAGGTTCCCGTATTGGACGAGGACAGTGCCATTTTGACAGATCTGACGCTGTACAGCGAGACCATGGGCCTGTCTCTGGAGCCGGAGACAGGCAAGGCGGAGTTTATCTGAAAAAATATTTAAGGAAGGGAGTGACCTTATGGCAATACAAGTGGAAGTGTGGGGCGACTACGCGCTATTTTCACGGCCTGAGTTCAAGGTTGAGCATGTGAGCTACGATACCATGACGCCGTCGGCGGCCCGCGGGCTGCTGGAAAGTATTTACTGGCACCCCGGTCTGCGATGGCGCATCGACCGCATTCATGTATGCAGCCCCATTCGCTTCACCAACATTCGCCGCAACGAGGTGAAGGATACCATCAGTGCCCGCAAGGTAAAGACCGTCATGGAGAAAGGGCAGGGAGAACTGTATTTGGCCACGCCGGAAAGCATCCAGCAGCGGGCGGCCATGGTGCTGCGGGACGTACACTATGTGATTGACGCCCATTTCGACCTGACGGAGAACGCTGCTCCCGGCGACAACGCCGGAAAGTTTCAGGACATCATCAGGCGTCGCCTGGAACGGGGCCAGTGCTACAGTATGCCCTATTTCGGCACAAGGGAGTTTCCGGCCCATTTTCGCCGCTGCACGGAGCTGCCGCCCTGTCCGAAGGAGCTGGAGGGTGTCCGTGATCTGGGCTGGATCCTGCTGGATATGGACTACACCGATCCCCGGAACATCACGCCCCGGTTCTTCCGGGCCAGTCTGACGGACGGCGTGATGGTTGTGCCGCCATGGAACAGTGAGGAGGTGAGGGAATGATTCTGCAAGCTCTGACGCAGTATTACGAGGATCTCCTCCATCGCGGCGAGATCGCCGCTCCCGGATGGAGCCCGGCAAAGATCAGCTTCGCCCTGTGTCTGGATAAAGACGGCCAGGTGACGCAAATAATCCCCACCATGGAGCCGGTGGAGATGGGCAAGAAAACCGTCCTGCGTCCGCAGGAGAAAGTTCTTCCAACAGGAGAAGACCGATCTTCAAATGTAGCTGCAAATTTTTTGTGGGACAATTCCGGTTATATTCTTGGTATTGACCAAAAAGGTAAACCGGAACGCAGCAAAAAGTATTTTTTGGAGGCTAAAGCGCTGCATCACGCAGTTTTGAATGACGTAAACTCGCCTACTTCTTCAGCCATTTTGGCCTTCTTTGATACTTGGCATCCAGAAAAGGCGACAGAGCATCCGGACTTATCGAGCCAGCTTCAGGCAATCACTTCGGGTGGAAATTTGCTCTTTCGCGTAAATGGGGTCTATCCGCAGGAAGATACTGCTATTTGTGACGCATGGCAGCGATATTGGGAAAGCCGTGATAAGAAAGCAAAAATGATGCAGTGCTTGGTCACAGGACAATACGACCAGGAGATCGCTCGAACGCATCCTAAGGTCAAGGGCAATCCACGAGGTGGATTTCAAACCATGGGCAATGCGCTTGTGAGCTTTAATAACGAATCCGAGTCGTCTTATGGGCGGGAGCAAAGCTACAACGCACCGGTAGGCAAGTATGCAGCATTTGCCTACACTGCCGCCTTGAACCATCTGCTGGCGAAAAGGAACAATGTGCAGGTCATCGGCGATACCACCATTGTCTGTTGGGCAGAGGGCGCAGAGCCTGCTTATCCTGATCTGTTTATGGCGTTCCTGTCCGGCAATATGCCATCAGGCTTATCGGAAAAGGATCTGCAGGCTGCCTTGAAAAATCTGGCAAAGGGTCTGCCGAGCACGGACCTGGGCGTGGATCCGGACCGCACCTTTTACATTCTGGGGCTGGCGCCTAACGCGGCCCGGCTCTCTGTCCGATTCTTTCTGCGGGACAGCTTCGGCAGGCTGATGCAGAACGTCAATGCCCACTATGAGCGGCTGGAGATCGTGAGGCCTGCAAACGCTAAGCCCGGTGTGCTGCCCCTGTGGGCGCTGCTGCGGGAAACGGTGAATCCAAATTCCAAGGATAAGTCTCCTTCACCGGCCATGGCAGGAGCCACGGCACGGGCCATCTTTTCCGGCGGGCTGTATCCGGCGTCGCTGCTGGAGGCTGTCATGCTCCGTATTCGTGCGGAGCGGAACATCACATGGGGCCGCGCGGCCATCATCAAGGCGTATTATCTAAAAAATCCACATACGGACTGTCCAGAGGAGGTTTTGACTGTGAGTCTCAACGAAGCCAGCACCAACATTCCTTACACGCTGGGCCGGTTGTTCTCCGTTTATGAATCGGCGCAGCAGGCGGCAAATCCCGGTATCAACGCGACCATCAAGGACAAGTATTTCAACTCGGCAGCGACCATGCCTGCCAGCATCTTCCCGGTGCTGAACAATCTCTATCAGAAGCATCTGCGGAAGCTGGAGCCCGGACAGAGAGTCTATTTCGATAAACAGGTCACTGTGTTGAAGGGATTGCTGGGCGAGAGCTATCCTGCCCGTATGACGCTGGCCCAGCAGGGCTCCTTCGACCTTGGCTACTATCACCAGACACAGAAGCGGTATACGAAAAAGGAGGAGAATGAAAATGTCTGAGCCTATCAAGAACCGGTATGAATTTGTGGTGTTTTTCGATGTGGAGAACGGAAATCCCAACGGTGACCCCGACGCGGGCAACATGCCCCGTATAGACCCAGAGACCGGCTACGGGCTGGTGACGGACGTCTGCCTGAAGCGAAAGATCCGCAACTATGTGGAGATGGCAAAGGAAGGGGAGACGGGCTATCGTATCTACATCAAGGACGGCGTACCGCTGAACACCAGCGACAAGGAAGCCTGCGCCTTTGTGGGCGTGGACGCAGACAAGCTGAAGGATGCCAAGAAGAAGGACGAGCATCTGGACGAAAAGCTGCGGGACTTTATGTGCCGGAATTTCTACGATATCCGCACCTTCGGCGCAGTCATGACTACCTTCGTCAAGGGTGCGCTGAACTGCGGACAGGTGCGCGGGCCGGTGCAGCTGGGCTTTGCCCGCAGCGTTGACCCCATCATGCCGCAGGAGGTTACCATCACCCGTGTGGCCATTACCACGGAGGCGGACGCGGAGAAGAAGGGCACCGAAATGGGCCGCAAGTACATTGTACCCTACGGCCTGTATCGGGTGGAGGGATATATCTCCGCCAACCTGGCCCGCAAGACTACCGGATTCTCCGAGGATGACCTGAACCTGCTGTGGACAGCTATCCTGAATATGTTTGAAAATGACCACTCTGCCGCCCGCGGCAAGATGGCTGTGCGTGAGCTGATCGTGTTCAAGCATGATTCCGAGTTGGGCTGCGCTCCGGCCCATAAGCTGTTTGATCTGGTGAAGGCAGCTCATAAGGACAACGTTACCGCCCCCAGAAGCTATGAAGACTACACCGTTACGGTGGACGAGGCGGCTCTCCCCGCCGGCGTTACCTGCACACGGCTGGGGTGATCTATCCGGAGGAGCGCTTTCTTCAGCTCTCCGGTTTGCAGCACTTCAAATTCTGCCGCAGACAATGGGCGCTGATCCATATCGAAAATCAATGGGCGGAGAATTACCGTACCACAGACGGTGCGATCCTCCACGAGCGGGCCCACGATAAGGACTTCACCGAGAGCCGCGGCGACCTGCTCATTACGCGGGATATGCGGATATTCTCCCCGACCTTAGGGGTTTCCGGTGCCTGTGACGTGCTGGAATTCCACCGCAGCGGCGTAGGGATTCCGCTGAAAGGGAGGGATGGCCTTTGGCAGCCCTATCCGGTGGAATACAAGCGCGGCAAGCCCAAGCAGGACACCACGGACGCCTTGCAGCTTTGCGGACAGGCTGTGTGTCTGGAGGAAATGCTCTGCTGCCAGATCCCGACCGGCGCGCTGTACTACGGCGAGACGCACCGCCGTACAGAGGTGGAATTCACGCCGGAGCTGCGGCAGGAGGTCAGGACGCTTCTTGAGGAGATGCACGCTCTGTATGATCGTGGCTGGACGCCGAAGGTCAAGCCGACAAAAGCCTGCAGCGCCTGCTCTCTCAAGGAGCTTTGTCTGCCGAAGCTGATGCGGAAGCAATCTGTTGCGGACTATCTGCGGGATCATCTGGAGGAGACGCCATGAGACAGCTTTTGAACACATTGTTCGTTACATCAGAGGATGTGTACCTCTCGCTGGACGGTGAAAATGTGGTGGCCAACCGGAGTGGGGAAGCCGTTGCCCGCTATCCGCTGCACACGCTGCAAAGCATCGTGACCTTTTCCTATTCCGGTGCTTCACCGGCACTGATGGGTGCTTGCGCCAAGCGGGAAATCGGGCTGGCGTTTTGTACCCAGAGAGGGCATTTCCTTGCCCGCGTCTCCGGACAAATGCAGGGCAATGTGCTGTTGCGGCGGACGCAGTATCGGGTCGCCGACGATCCCTCTGAAAGCTGCCGCGTGGCCCGAATGATGATTCTGGGCAAGGTCTATAACGCCCGCTGGAGTGTGGATCGCACCCGAAGGGATCATGCCATGCGAATTGACAGCGGCCGCTTTACAGCGGTGTCCCAGCAGCTGCAGGGGCTTTTGCCGCAGATCACGGCAGAAACCTCGCTGGACAGTCTCCGGGGGTTGGAGGGCGCCGGCGCCACTGCCTATTTCAGAGTTCTTGACGACATGATCCTGCAGGGAAAGGATACCTTCTTTTTCCGTGAGCGCAGCCGCCGACCGCCGCTGGACGCTTTCAATGCCATGCTGTCCTTTGCGTACAGCCTTCTGGCCCACGATTGTGCTTCCGCCTTGGAATGTGTCGGCCTGGATGCCTATGTGGGTTTTCTGCACCGTGACCGTCCGGGACGTGAATCCCTTGCGCTGGATCTGATGGAGGAACTGCGTCCTTGCTTTGCGGATCGTTTTGTGCTGACGATGGTCAATAATCGCATCATTAAGCCAGAGGATTTCGATTTTCGGGAAAGCGGTGCGGTATTTCTGTCGGACACAGGACGTAAAAGCTTTTTGCATAAATGGCAGGAGCGCAAAAGGGAGCCGATCACCCATCCTTTTCTGGAGGAAAAGCTTCCTTGGGGTCTGGTTCCTTATGTGCAGAGTCTCTTGTTGGCAAGGTATCTGCGGGGCGATTTGGACGACTATCCGCCGTTTTTATGGAAGTGAGGGGCTATGCTGGTATTGATCACCTATGATGTAAATACAGAGGACGCCGCCGGACGCAAACGCCTGCGGCAAATCGCCAGGCAGTGCGTTAATTACGGGCAAAGAGTGCAGAATTCTGTATTTGAATGCTTGCTGGACACCGCACAGTGCCGCAGTCTGCAAAATACCCTTTGTAAGATTATGGATCCCCAGCGGGATAGTCTGCGATTTTACTATTTAGGGAAGCAGTATGAAAAGAAGATCGAGCATTTCGGCTGCAAGCAATCGTATCTGCCAGAGGACACACTGATGATTTAGCGCGAAGGAGAAGCGAACAGAACGCGTCAGGAAGGTTCGCACCTACTTTTGCAAGTTGAGTTCCTGGATTTATCAGAAAAACGTTTTGACAGACGACGTTTCCTGTTGGTTTTTATGCTTTGATTGTCTGTTATTGCAAAAATGCAGAACATAAATTATGCATTTTTGCTGTCGCGCCCCGTATGGGGCGCGTGGATTGAAATGAGCCCTGATTGCTGCCACCACCCACTATGCCGTCGCGCCCCGTATGGGGCGCGTGGATTGAAATTCCTTGTGGGGGATTTCTCTTTCCGCCGGGGCCGGAGTCGCGCCCCGTATGGGGCGCGTGGATTGAAATATTATATAGATTTAATCTGATTTTGCAAGCCTCTATTGTCGCGCCCCGTATGGGGCGCGTGGATTGAAATGGTGACTTTACCGTCCGCGTGGACGAGAGCTACAAGGGTCGCGCCCCGTATGGGGCGCGTGGATTGAAATCATTTCCGCACATCCTTAAAACGGCAGGTCGCCGGTCGCGCCCCGTATGGGGCGCGTGGATTGAAATACGTCTCGCCGGAAAGTGTCAAGAGAAACCGCCGGTCGCGCCCCGTATGGGGCGCGTGGATTGAAATTTTTTCGCCAAGAAAAGAATCGGTATGGACTGGAAAGGCTTGTGGTTGCCGCGCCTGTCGCGGTTGGAGCGAACGCAGAGAAGATGTATGTGGGCGTTATGCTGCAACGCGATCCACAAACACAGCGGCTCTATCTGCATGACGCGGTGGCAGAAAAAGAGCCCGCTTCCCAAACCGGCGGACACCTGAGCACGACAGGGCCTGGTGGTTCGGAGAGCGAACTCTATACAACCAATATACTCCGCAACGACTTGAATGTCAAGAAAAACAATGAAGGGTCGAGCACCCGGCGGACTTTACATGCCGACGTTACCCAATCCACAAAAAGCGGAGAGAGCAATGCTCAACCCTCTACCAATAGTATACGCTCTGGAAATGAAAAAAACAAGTCGCGCCCCGTATGGGGCGCGTGGATTGAAATATATCGCCACAGCACATGATAGTGCGCCTTTTTGTCGCGCCCCGTATGGGGCGCGTGGATTGAAATCAGGTGAGCAGGCCCAACTTCATAATGGCCTCCTGTCGCGCCCCGTATGGGGCGCGTGGATTGAAATAGCGCTGCCTCCTGATCCACTACCCATACCCAGGGTCGCGCCCCGTATGGGTTGGCTTTTTACCGGGCACTGCTTGCCTGCACGCCCTGGAAGATCGCGGCGATCTGCCGGGCCTGGGGATGGCTGGGCGAATACAGGCCGTAATAGGATAGGGTGAAGGGATAGGACCCGTCCGCCAGCGTCGCGTCTGTGGGCCGCACGCCGTCCACAGAGATCACCGACCCGTTGATTCCCGCCTCACCGAACAGCCAGTTATAATGCAGGGGGAACAGCGGCGATCCCACCCGCCCGGTCTCAACAGTGGCCCACACAGGGTTGTCCCATGTCCCCGTCGTGAGGATATCCGGCGCGTCGGCGGTGAAGCCGAACTGCATCGACATCAGCTGCCACAGGGGGTCCTGGGCATCGCTGGCATAGCCATAGGCGGGAATCAGCGGCTGATTCTGTGCCTCATCCCAGAAAAGGGGGGCGGTGCCGGCGTATATGCCGCGGAGGGTCTCCGAGGACAGGTTATAGTCCGCATCCTCCTGCCCGATGTTGCCGTGGACAAAGATCACAGCGTCCTTGAGCAGGGGCATGGACTCGTAGCCGCCCAGCAGCTGCAGGGCCTTCTGATCGGGGGCGCACACGGCGGCGTCATAGTTCCCCAGCTTCAGCTCCTGGGCGATATCCCGGGGGTCCACCGAGAAGATCACGTCGTCCGGATCCGTGTCCCCGAACAGGGCCTGCCCCTCCTCCGAATAAAACCAGTGGATGACGGCGGAACGGGCCGGTTCGCTGTCCACGGCGATCTTCAGCTCCGGGGCAGGCTGGGGTTCCTCCTGCTTCGGAGGGTCCTGGGGCTGCTGGGCGGGCTTCTGGCCGCAGGAAACCGCGGCAGTCACCATCAGGGCGCAAAGAATCAGGGCGCAGAGCATTTTCGGCAGTCTTTTCATCTGATACCTCCGTTTATGTCCGGTTGGATGGGATGAGCCATGCAGGCCGTCAGAACAGAAAATATTTCTGCCTGAAAGCATCGCATTTTGTCTATTCTGATGACCTGCATCTATCATAGCATACACATTGTCAATCGTCAAGCTACATATATAGAAATTATCTGCATTTCGGTTATTGCATTCTTCGTATTCCCCGGGAAATTCCCCGGTTGCAAAAACCCGCGCATTGCGGTACAATATCCGGGAATATATGGCGGCATGGCCGCACGGAGGTATATATGATCGTTGTCATCCGAAAGGATACCCAGGAGCCCGCCATGCGGCAGCTGGCGGTGCGCCTGATGAATCAGGGGGTGCGCATAGGCCGCACCCCGGGCCAGGACGCCGATGTGCTGACGTTGGTGGGAGATACCTGGCGGCTGGACCCGGAGGGGCTGCTGGCCCTTCCCTATGTGCTGGACGTGCGGCGCATCACGCCGCCCTATCGTCTGGCCGGCCGTGCCGCCCACCCGGAGAACACCGTGGTGGAGGTGGGCAGCGCCCGGATCGGGGCGGAGTTCTGCCTGATCGCCGGACCCTGCGCTGTGGAGTCCCAGGTGCAGATGGCCGGCGTGGCCCGACGGGTGAAGGCCGCCGGGGCCCAGCTGCTGCGAGGAGGCGTATTCAAGCCCCGGACATCCCCCTACTCCTTCCAGGGGCTGGGTCAGGCGGGCATCCCCCTGCTGGTGGACGCCGGTCAGGAGGCGGGCCTGCCTGTGGTGACGGAGATCACCGACCCCCGGCAGCTGGACGACCTGGCAGACGTGGACGTTCTGCAGGTGGGCGCCCGGAATATGCAGAATTTTCGGCTGCTGAAGGCGGTGGGCAGAAGCGGGGTGCCGGTGCTGCTGAAGCGTGGCATCGCCTCCACCATCGAGGAATGGCTGGACGCCGCCGAGTACATTATGAGCGAGGGCAATTATAACGTGGTCCTCTGCGAGAGGGGCATCCGCACCTTTGAAACCGCTACCCGGAACACCTTGGATATTTCCGCGGTGCCCGTAATCAAGGAGAGAAGCTGCCTGCCGATTATCGTCGATCCCTCCCATGCGGCGGGAAAGAGCGCTTATATACAGTCCCTGTCCCTGGCTGCCGCCGCCTGCGGCGCCGACGGCCTCATCATCGAGGTTCACAACGATCCCATCCACGCCCTGTGCGACGGTGCGCAGTCTCTGCGGCCTGAGCAGTTTGACGTCCTGATGGGCAAGATCCGCGAGATCCGGAAGGTCGTGACGGCATGACCGTCGGGATCGTGGGCCTGGGGCTGATCGGCGGTTCCTTTGCCAAGGCCTACCACGAGGCGGGCCACAGAGTCTTGGCCTTTGACACGGATCAGTCTGTTTTCGACTTTGCTGTTCTTTCCGGCGCGGTGGACGGCCACCTGACGGACGAGAGCCTTTCCTCCTGCGATCTGATCCTGATCGCTGTGTATCCCTCCGCCGCCGTGGACTATCTGCGGCAGCACAGCGCCCATATCGGCCCGAAGCCGGTGGTCATCGACTGCTGCGGCACGAAGCGGCTGGTCT
>ERZ506791.660-NODE-660-length-14050-cov-4.574277_pt1 | contig 14050 bp, 8 predicted proteins | sample MGYA00513184_ERZ506791 | MGnify/ENA metagenome assembly ERZ506791
TTCAAAAGCTCCTTCACCGTTTTCTCCATGAAAGGCATGACTTCGTTGGTATTGTGAATCACCCCTTCCGTGACGCCCCGGCGAATCTGGCGCATCAGATAATCCGTGGTACGGACACCGATATCACCGGAAAGGAGTACCATTTCCAAATCTTCCAGGAAATCCTCATCAATCTGGGCATAGCCGATGACTACGCTTTCAATATTCTTGATCAAACTCTGCTTGGTCTTTGTGAGACCTCTTTTGATTTTGTCAAAAAATCCCATACTCATTCCTCCGAACATACAATAATATATTCTATTGTACCATGAGTGACGATGAAATAGGAAAAGGCCGGTGAATCTTTCTTACATTCTCTATGAATTCCCGAGAAAATGTATCTATAAAACTCATAGTTCTCCCTTCCATACCTCCAAAATCAGCAAACATAATTTCTGTATTTCCTATTCCCATTTTCTTCCCTATCCGTTATAATAGAGAACAGATGAGAGCATGGAAAAGGTCCGGGGAGTGGCCACAAAAAAATACCCGATTCCTGATTCGGCTGCAAGCCATCTCGCAAAGATGAATACATAAGAGCTCCGGGTCTCAAGCCCGTTCAATGCGTTCTGAGTTTTCAAATCCTTTTCGGCCAAGAACTCAAGAAGAAATCAATCGCCTTCGCGATAGAAAAGCCTGAAGAAAGCGTCCTTCTATGGATCGGACAGTTTCACCTAGGAATCTGTCTGTGCGCACGCTCTTTTCAGGCTTTTCGTAGTGCCTTCAATGATGGACGGGTCTGTGAAAAAATACATGAATGACATGGATACCACTCCGCCCCACTGTCATTTCGAACGTTGCGAAGCGGAGTAGAGAAATATCACTTTTCAATGGTACAGAGAGCATTGGTGGCAGGAGATTTCTTGGTTCAAAGCTTCAATAGAGTCCAAAGTTTTCCACCCATGCCGGCACATTCCCCACTCGAGATGACAAAGGGCCTGGAATCTTACCATCAGAAAAAATTATAAAAAAGGCTGTGAAGAAATGATTTACATTTATCACAGCCCCTTTTTATAATTATCTATTTATCCGGTATTCGTTCATAATGAAAACCGATCCTCTATGCAGGTCCATGTTCCTTTAAAAACAGAAATCTCATAGAGAAGGATGAAGCCTCTGCAGCCCGATGAAAAACATCTCCCTGACAGAGTTTTCTATTTCCCATAAGCCCTGATTTCACGTATCATCCTGACTCTCTTCCAGTTCTCCCTCTATATCCAGGTACAGAGCCTGCAGTTGATTGACTGTTTCATCCGCTGCCTGCCAGAGGCCCCGCTTTTCTGCTTCCAAAAGAGTTTCCGTAATGCGCTGCAGGGCCCAGGGGTTCACTTCTTTCATCCAGTTCTGCACTTTAGCATCCAGAGCATAAGCATCTGCCAGCTTTTCATACATCCAGTTTTCCATCACCTTGCTGGTAGCATCCCACTGGAAACTGATGGATACACGGCTTGACAGATCGGCTGCCCCTTTGTAGCCATGCTTCATCATGCCCTGTATAAACCGGGGATTGATGGTTTCCATGCGAAAAACCCGCTTAGCCTGTTCCTGCACGCTGCGGACCTTGACGCTGCCCCTTTCCGTACTGTCGCCTTCATAGGAGCGGGGAGATTTACCCGAAAGGCTCCGTACAGCCGCTATCATTCCGCCATGATAGGCATTGTAATCATCGCTGCTCATCATATTCGTTTCATGGTTATCTTCATTTTTTAAAGTTACATCCATATGGGACAGGCGCTCTTTAAAAAGCCCGGGTTTGTAAGTTCCTTTGGCACTGCTGCCGTAGGCATGACCGCCCCATCTGACAAAAACGCGGGATAGGTCATCCAGGCTGTCCCAGTTGCGAGATTCCAGCAGGGCACCTACACCGGCGCCATAGGTTCCCGGTGCATCACCAAAAATACGGTAGCAGGCTTCCCGCCAGGCTTCTTCTGTCGGCATCCCCTTCTTTTCCATGGCACTGCTTTCGGAAAGGACATGTTTACGTATAAAATTGTCTTCCTCCTTCTCCGGAAGGGATGCAGCCAGCAGGACTGCCTTGTCCATAAGAGAAACTGCTGCCGGCATGGTATCCCTGAAAAGGCCGCTGATTCTGCCTGTTACATCCAGTCTGGGCCTTTTCAGCTCCGAAAGGGGAATCGGCTCCAGGCGCTTCACATAAAGGCTTCCTTTTTCCCAGATAGGACGAATGCCCATGAGATAAAGAAATTCCGCTATACACTGCCCGTGACTTCGCATATTGGCACCGGACCAGAAAACCATGCCAATATTTTCAGGGTACTTTCCTTCCTCCCTGATATAACGGGCAATAACCTCATCACCCAGCTCTTTGCCTACCGCCCAGGCCGCTTTAGTAGGAAGCTTTCTGGGATCGATACCATAGAAATTAATTCCTGCCGGAAGGAGGGATACACCACCGGCATGAGGTGAGCCTGAGGGCCCGGGCATAATATATTTCCCTTCTATTCCTTCCAGGGTATGATCCATTTCCTGAATCGTGCCGGAAAGCCTTTTGTACAGGTCATGACAGATATAGCGAGCCGTCTTTTCCACCTGCCTCTGCCATAAGGCATCCCCTTCCCGTACTGACTTGGCTGAAAGGGCTTTTCTGATGCCTTCTTCACTAAAATGATGAACCATCAGAGTGTCGATAAACTGTTCCGCTTCTTTTCTGACAGCAGTCATCATTTCGCTGCCCGTCTTTTTCTCAGAAAGAAGGGTCTGTGCGTTTTCCATCAATTCTTTGGCTGTGTATCCGTATTTTTCTGCAAACACATCCAGAATGGCAGGGCAGGAGCCATCAGGCTGCCTCATGAGCTGGATGATTTCATTTCTGAGAATCTCTCCTTCCGGCGCCTGTCCCAATATATGAAGTCCCACATGGCATTCACTGTTTTTAATATCCTCTATGTACTGATGCAGCCTTGTCAGATATTCAGAAAATGGCTTCGATTCATCATAGGGCACTTCCCCATCCAGCTCCGCTTTCATAGCCAGGCTGCGTATTTCCGGCACCAGGTGGGATGCTGTTTCCGGCTCCACTGTAAGGAAATGGGCATATTCATCCATATTCTTCTCAAGCTCTGAGAGCTCGTCATAGGTGCCTGCATCTGCCATAGGTGCAGGCATATGGTCTACCAGGCAGGCGCTCCCCCGTCTTTTGGCCTGTATCCCCTCTCCGGTAATGGTCATATGGTAAGGATACACATTGGGAAGAGAGCCCAGTGCCAGATCCGGATAACTGCTCAGGTCAAGTCCCGCGCCCTTGCCCGGCAGCCATTCCAGATTTCCATGGGTTCCTACATGAATGACGGCATCCGCCTTCCAGATATCCCGTATCCACAGGTAATAGGCCAGGTACTGATGGGTAGGAGCGATAAAAGGATCATGATAGATTTTGGCTGCATCAAAACCGTAGCCCCGGGGTGCCTGCACCGTGATAAAAACATGTCCATCCATAACACCGGGAACCAGAATGCTGCCTTCCCCATCCACCATGACACTGCCGGGAGCACGGCCCCAGTCCTTTTCCATCTGCGCCCTGACATCGTCAGGGAAGGTCTGAAAAAAGTCTCCATACTGTTTTCCTGTCACCTTATGGCAGGCCCTCTCTTCCGCTTCCGTCATCATGGACAAATCATTGGTGGCCTGGCTGGTGATGAGCTGAACGAGCTTGCTGCCTGTTTCCGGGACATAATCTATCCTATAGCCTTTCGCTTTCATCTTTTCCAGAAGGCGGCGTACACTTTCTATGCTGTCAAGGCCGAAGGCACTTCCGATATTGGAATTCTTAGGCGGATAGTTGTGAAAAATAATGGCAATTTTCTTGTCTTCATTTCTCTTCCTGTGAAGCCTGGCCCAAGCACCGGCCTTAGCTGCCATGGCAGCTATCCGTTCTTTCAAAGGCAGATATTCCACCTCTCCTGTTTTCTTCACATGCTTGGCCGCTATGGGCACCCCGTGGATAATGCCGTCAAATTCAGGCATGGAAACACTGATGGACACTTCCATGGCATTCATGCCTTCCGTTGATTTTTTCCACTCCTCCTCCGGCATAAGCAGGGAATAGCACTGCAGCACAGGAATTCCCATTTCATGGAGCGCTTCTCTGGAAATGGAGCCGGAAGTGGTGAATGAAAATTTCATTACATTCACCAGGCAGTCAATCACAGGCTTTCCATCCTTCATAAAATACCGATGAAATACTTCATCAAGGGATGGCATACCCAGTTTCGTATCTGGAAGCCCGTTAGTGAAAACAGGAATGACATTAAGCCCCTGCCGCTCCGCCTCCTCAATGAAAGCATCCTGGTATTTTGTATCTCCCCAGATCCATTCATCCCGATAAAAAAGAAAGCCGATGGTAGGCCCTTCCGGCTTGCAGAATCTCTCCCTATAGGAAGAAAGATCCGTCATATACCTGTCCTTCATACCGAAATGGTAGAGTCCCGCCCAGCAGAGGGGACTGGGATCCGGTGGCTTTACCGGGGAAGTCTCAAAGAGGAAAGCGCCATAGAGCCATAAATTCCTATAATTTTCCAGTCCGCCGTAAAAGCTGTACTTTTTAATAGCATCAATGTCCTCTTTTCCTATCCACTTCCCGCATTCTTCCTCCGCCGAACCGGCTGCATCCATGTAATAGGGAATCCCACGGCCCTCTAAAAAGGCAAGGCACTGCTGCCAGAACCTCGTACGGATTGTATTTCCCATGAACTTGATCATCACCATGGAAGCTCCCTCAAGAAGAGGCGCATAGGAAGCAAAACGGCTGTCATCTTTCACCTTCAGCGTCCGGCAGCTTTCGGAAAGCCGGCCCTCCTTCTGCAGGGACTCCATGGCCCGGCTCATCATAAAAAACCGGCGGTCCACATTTGTCAAATAAATCAGTTTCACTGCCATTCTGTTTCTCCCTTATATGAAATCAGACGCCTGCCATCAGTGGGAATCCTTGTCAAATAGCTCCGGATACACCGCCCGGGCACTGGCTTCTACGGCATCAGTCACATGCTGACTCATGACATACTTATACTTTTCCGGGAATGGTACCAGCTTTCCGTTCTTAACAGCCTTTACATCCCGATAAGCCGGATTTTCCATGATTTCTCTGACAAAGGCTGTCTCATCGTCCCCGCTTTTTACCTTCCATACGGGCATAAGAATCACATCGGGATTGATTTCCGGCAGGATTTCCATGGAAAGATAGGCATTGGTCCCCTTCGGTACATCATACCGGGCCGCACCATCCTTCACGTGGGCCATGGCCAGCACCTCACTGAAAAGGGTGCCCTTCTTTCCCAGGATTCCCCTGAAAGAAAGTCCCAGAGCACACCGCTCATCCGAAGGACCTATGGCGGAAAGTTTTTCCTCCAGCTTCGCTTTTTTATTTTCCATATCCTGTACCATGGCTTCACCGCCGGCTTCCTCGTTCACTGCCCTGGCCACTCCTCTGACCTTTTCTTCCATTTCATCAAAGCTTACCGCCACCAGGGACACATACACCGGAATGCCGGACTGCCGTAGAAGACTGACCAGCTGAGGAGACACCGCTGTTGAGACGATAACCAGGTCCGGTTTCAGGGCCATAATGGACTCTGCATTCATGTCCACCTTCCTCCCCACGGCCTCAGCCTCCTCCTCCGTCACAAAGGAAATATCCGGATTCCCAGCATATCGGGAGAGAGCTGTCACCCTTGACGTATCTACCAGACCCAAAAGAATCTCGTCGGTGCCATAGGTAAGAGACACTATACGGGAGGGATGGCTGGGGAGAGACAAAGACTGACCCGAATCATCCACCACCTGCCGCATTGGGCTTTCCGGCTGTATTTTCCCACAGCCGGAAAGGAGAATGGAACAAAAAAGAAAAGAAAAGAGCCAAAATAAGAACCGCTTCAAAAAATCTCCCCCTGCACAGCCTGACTCATAACGATTCTATTCAAAAAACGGACTGCAAAGCTGCCTTTTTTGCAGTCCGTTCTCATTAGAATTTATGGGAATATGAAATTCTCCAGTTATAGGGCAGATCCAAATTACCATATCTATTGGAATAGTTCTTATGGTCAAAAAGATTATTCAGTGTAACCGTGACAGAATCATTCTTCGTCACATCGTAGATAGTATTCCATGTGACTCGGGAAAGACTGGGAATCTGTTTATCTTTGGACGGACGGGATGTATAATCTTCTCTATCGCCAAGATATTTCCAGGATAACGTGCTCCGTACCTTGTCAGAACGGTATGTCAGACTCATGACTCCGTCAATTCTGGAAGAATCCTGGATCCAATGGGCATTCTTCTGACTCACATCCTTGATTTCCGGATTGCTGAATCCAAATCCCAATGCATAGTCCCAGTGAGGATTCAGCTTCTGCTCATAGGCAAACTCTACCCCTGTATTTCTGAAATTTCCCTTATTTTCCGCATACTGCAGTCCTGTTTTAGGATCAACATTACTCCATCCAAATTTATTCTTGAAATCCATGTAATAGATGGAAACTTTGAAGCTCTGATTATCATTAAACTCTTTCTTTATCCCTGTTTCATAAGTCCACCCTTTTTCCGGTTTAAGATTTTGGGGATTCAGCCCTTTGGAACCAGGCTTTCTGTAAAAAATGGAACTGAATGAAGGCATCTGGAATCCTCTGCCCACGTCAATATACCATGAAGTGGAATCATTGATTTTATACAGGGTCTGTATCTGCGGCGTAAATACATTCTGATTTTTAAATGGATCCAGAATACGCTCCCCTCTTAAGCCAATGGTGGCGCTGAATTTAGGAGAAAATACATCTGTATAAGACAAATACAAAGCGTGGTTCATTCGGTGCACATTCTGATTATCCCTCACTACATTTTCATAGTTTTCCCTTTTAAATGTATATCCGGCAGTCAGACTGTCTTCCCCAAACTCCCATGTTTTCTGGATATCACCAATATAGCTGGACAGATTGGCCGAAGAATCGACTCTCGCATTTTTGAGACGATCTGTTCCCCTGACAGAACGATAATTATACCCAAGGACAGCCTTCACGCCATTATCTTTTCCTGCATAATTAAAACCAGCAGTCATTCTTTTGTCGTCATACACATAATTATAATCTTTATTATAATCTTTGGCTGACTTTCCATATTTATGACCGCCTCTGGTGATATCACCTTCCTGATACATCATATTAAAGCCAATATCATCCGTTAATTTCGCAGCAATGGCCGCCTGATTGGACTGGCCCTTTCCAACCCACCAGTCTGTATCAGAGCCAGCCCCATAATCATTGCTATGGGTACGGCGATCGTCAAAGGAACGTTTTAAATCAACAATCATGCGTGGTCCTGTATACATAATACCGTAATCATTATAATAATTGCCTGCTGTTCCTTTCACAGTCACATGCTCTTTCCCCTCTTCCGGAGTCTTTGTAATAATATTCACCAGTCCTCCCATCGCCTCAGCGCCATGCAGGGTTCCGGCAGCACCTTTGACTACTTCTACCTTCTCAATCATCTCCTCAGGAATTCCTTTTAAAGAATTATACCCGGCGAGATTCATGGGGATTCCATTCACCATAACCAGCGTTCCCCGGTCAAAGCCACGTACCACCGTGCGTCCGGAGCTTAGCCCGAAGTCCTGACCGGCGTCGCCATATCCCGTACTCTCTACGCCCAGCTGGGACTGAATAGCATCAAATGCATTCTTGTATCCTTTTTCCTCAATATCTTTAGCAGTTACCACTTCTACATTGGCCGGTGTATCCAGATCTTTCTTTTCCACTCTCTGCGCCGTTACCACTACCGGATTCAATGTATACACTTCCCCCTGCGCCCAGGCAGTGGCTCCCCATGTTCCTGCCAATGTTAAAGCTGATAAAATTGTGAAAACCTTTCTTTTCTGATTCATAAGATTCTGCCTTCTCTCATTAAAGAAAAATAAAAGGCACCGTCTTTTGCTCTATCGTTAAGTCCGGTGCCTTTCCGGGAAAGATAAAATTAGAATTTATACTCATACCCAAGCATATAATTTCGTCCCAAATCATAGAAGGTTGAACTGGACGTAGAAATAATGTCATGCCGGTTGAACAGATTATCGATATTCAGGAAGAAACGGCTGTTTTCATTAGCTTGGTAGGAAAAATTAAGATCACTCAGTACCTGTGCTTTCATAGATGGGTAAATGCCTACGGTATCTTTATTGGCATAATCCCTGGTCCGTTTACCTAAATAATTCATTTCAAAAGAAGTTGTCAGTTTCCCTGACTTCGCAGTAAATCCTGTATTCAACTGGATTTTTCCATAATAGTCATGCCAGCCTCCTTTGCTAACTGCCTTAGTTTTGGTATCTACATTGGTCTCCTGTTTCTCGGGATGGCTGTAAGTCACTCCTACATGATAGAAGAACCGGTCACTAGGTTTCATTTGCCAGTCCAGTTCTACGCCTGTATTTCTGATATCCTCATTGGCATATTCAATATCAAGAGAATTTTGAATATATTTGGCTTCCAAGCTGTCCTTGATCTTATAGTGGAATACATCAAAGCGCCAGGACTGACTGCCGATATTCTTTTTGAAGCCGGCCTCATAATGTATGCCATGCTGCGGCTTCAAGTCCCGTTTTCCCACAATGTGTTTTCCATCACCATAAAGCTGGGAGAAGGTGGGAAGCATAAATGATTTCCCTACTTTTGCATAAGCCATGGTATTTCTATCAAAATCGTGCATAAATACTACTTCAGGCAGGAATTTATTGTATTTATTCCCACCGCTGTCTTTTTCCGTCCAAGTCTCACGCCAGTTGAAATTCATGGAGTTCTTATGATCCAACTCATAAACAATCTGTCCTAACAGGGAATGAATATTGCGCTGATAATTTTTATTTGGTAAAAGTCTGCCATCCTCCTTTCCTTTCATCAAATCTCTTTCCAGACTATATCCAACCATGAAAGAACCGCTCTTGAATTTCCATCGATTAGAAATATCTGCCCCGATTGTCTGATCAGTAGCTCCAGTGGAAGTATATGTGATTTTATCGGGATTAAAAAATGCAGGTTTCTTTTTGTTGACACCAGCTATAGCCTTCTTTGTTTCCTGCTCTCTGCGGTTATAATAAATCCCCGCCTTTAAATTTCCATCATCATAACGGAGCTGTGCCAGATTATCTTCCGTACTGTGAATGTCGTTCTGGTACGTTTTTCCCTTATTCCTTTGATTGTCTATGCCATCATATATGTATCGATAATGATCACTGTTTCTGCCATAGGTATGTGTAAAGAATAAATGGTCTGAAAAATTATAGCGCCAGTTTACGTTACTGTGCTCCCCACGAATAATGTCATAATACAATCCCCTTGGAGAACCGCTGCGTTTGCTGGTTTCCAATGTAGGAGCTGAAATTTTCGAAATATGTCCAGTGTGGTCATACTGGTAAGTAAGTCCAAGCGGCCCCGACTGGAAGCTGCCTGCATAGTTCTGTATACCGTAGTTCCCGATTCCTGCCTGGATTCGGTTGTTTCTTTTTCCCTTCGTGATGATATTGATAACACCGCCGGAAGCTTCGGAACCATAAAGTACTGCACCACCACCACGGACAATTTCAATTTTTTCAACTGCGTCAGTGGGGATATCTTCAAGATTATACCGCCCACTCTGATTGATAGGTACGCCATCAACCAAAACCAGAGTTCCCTTTTCCACACCTCTGATAACCGCTTTATTTGTCATTGTTCCCTGGGAAATATTTCTTGGTCCCTGGGCGTGCATGATGATACCGGTAGAAAATTTCAGTGCTTCATGAACACTGGTGGCGCCGGTTTTCTGAATCTCATCAGCCGTCAAAACCTCCACTGCCGCCGGCGTTTTCAAATCGGTAGTCTCCATGCGCTGTGCCGTCACCGTCACAGGATTCAGTTCATACACCTGCTCTGCCGAAGCGCCGGTCCAGCCGGTGCAGGCAAGAGCAATCCCCAGAGCTGCATACTTGATTTTCTGATTCATACGATTTCTCCCCGCTTTTTGACATAAAAAAAGAGAACTGAAAAAAGCGCTGTGCGCTTCAGTTCTCATATTCCCCATCATAATATATCAAAAGTTTAATTTGCTGATTTATTGTTATAATTATTATTTAGTCTTCACTCATTATCTACTCTTTTCCTTTGATTGTCAAATTTCAATTTATATTCTTTTACCATCTTTGATGCCCTCAGGTATGGGTATCAATAGCTGCTATCAGCATAAAACTTAACTAAAAGGAGGATGCCCTGTTCCTTTTGTCCCCAGTCATCAGTCAGCCCATGGCACCAGGCCACATCTCATCTGACCCTTCCTGTCAAATAAAAAAGCATGGTCCTCTATGAGGTTCCATGCTTTTTATTTTGATGTCAGCCGTTGTCTTTCAGCTGTTTTTCCACTTTTTCCAGTGCCATTTCCAAGGTGTGCCATCCCAGGGTGGCGCATTTGACGCGGACAGGCATCTGGGAGATGTCTTTCAGGGTAATGGCGGCTTCCAGTTCTTCCAGCTGGGAGTCATCGGTGACTTTGCCGCGGATCATATCCAGAAAGAGGCGGCAGAGGCGGAGGCCTTCTTCCACGGTTCTTCCTTGAAGGAGTTCGGCCATCATGGCGGTGGATGCCTGGCTGATGGCGCAGCCGGTGCCGGTATAAGCCAGGTCGGTGATGACTCCGTTTTCTACTTTGGCTTCGATGTCGATATCATCGCCGCAGCTGGGGTTGTGTCCATGTTCGTGGACTGTGGGGCTGCTGATTTTGCGTTTATTGGTCTTGTCCTTGTTATATTCCAGGATAAGGTCGGTGTAAAGCTGTTTTAATTCCATCAGTCATCATACCCCATGACTTTCCGTACGTCCTTCAGTTCTTTCAGGAAATAGTCCACTTCGTCCACCGTGTTGTAGAAGTAGAAGGAGGCACGGCAGCTAGCATTGATGCCCAGGTAGTGATGGAGCGGTTCCGCACAGTGATGGCCGGTGCGGATGCAGATGCCTTTGGCAGAAAGGATCTGGGCCACATCATGAGGATGTACGCCTTCCACTTCAAAGGCTACGAGGCCTTCTTTTTCTTCGGGATTGGTGGGTCCGATGATATGGATGAAGGGCAGTTTTTTCATGCCTTCCAGGCAGCGGGTGACAAGGCGCCGTTCCTGGGCTCTGATTTCATCATAGCCTACGGATTCCACATATTTAATGGCAGCTACCAGGCTGACAGCCCCTTCCACATACTGGGTGCCTGCTTCAAATTTGGCAGGCAGGTCGGCGAAGGTGGTTTTCTGTTCCTGCACTTCATCAATCATATCGCCGCCCATGAGGAATGGTTCCATATCGTTCAGCAGTTCTTCCTTGCCGTAAAGGACACCGATGCCTCCCATGGAGCACATTTTGTGGCCGGAGAATGCGAAGAAATCGCAGTCCAGGTCCTGCACATCCACTCTCTTATGAGGGGTGGACTGGGCACCGTCAAGAACCACCACGGCGCCATGGGCATGAGCCCGCTGAATGAGGGGCTTGGGATCGAAATCAATGCCCAGTACGTTGGATACTTCGGCAAAAGCCAGGATTTTCACTCTGGGGTCGTCGATTTTCTTCAGTTCTTCTTCCGGGAAATGACCGGTTTTCTTATCTACATAAATGTAGTCCAGCACAGCGCCCGTTTTTTCTGCCACCCTCTGCCAGGTGACCAGGTTGGAATGATGTTCTGCAATGGTAATGAGGATATGGTCACCCTTGTGAAGATGGGTTTCGCCATAGGAACGGGCCACCAGGTTCAGGGATTCGGTGGTGTTTCTGGTGTAAATAATTTCGCCGGCGCTTTTGGCGTTAATAAATTTCCGTACCACTTCCTTGGATGTATCATAGGCTTCTGATGCGGAAATGGCAAAAATATGGGCACCTCTGTGGGGATTGCCGTTGTCGTGGGTAACATAGTCCAAAACGGCATTCACTACCGGAAGCGGCCGCTGGGTGGTGGCAGCATTATCAAAATAAACGATCTGATGATCATTCACTTTGGTTTCCAGTATGGGAAAATCTTTTCTAATTAATTCGCTGTTCATTATAACTCCTTCGAATCCAGTTTCTGCCTGAGTTCTGTAATAATTTCATCTCTCACCGATGCATCCATGCCATCGATAATCGGCCGGATCAGGGCTTCAATCACGATTCTTCTGGCTTCTTCCAGGGAAAATCCACGGCTCATGAGGAAGTAAATGGTATTGGCATCCAGCTGTCCTGCACTGGATGCATGGTTTCCCTGGACATCATCTTCCGTACAGAGAAGGAGGGGCAGGGAAATGTTTTTCGTCTTCGGAGAAAGCTGGATGGCATAGTCTCCTTCGTCGCCTGCAGAGCCGCTGCAGCCCTTTTTGAAATTCAGGGTACCCCGAAAAATCTTTTTGGAATCATCATCCAGGGCGCCTTTCACATCGATTTCCGCATGGGTTTTCTTTCCCACATGATCGATGTGGTAGAAGAAATCCAGATGCTGCTTTTTCGTGCCGGCATAGACTGCTTTTTCCGTCATGGCGGAATGGTCGCCGGCCAGCAGACCATAGCTGTGAACGTAAATATTTTCACCGCCCAATTCGGCAGCAGAAAAATCAGCTCTGGCGCCTTTGGCCAGTACTGCATGACGCTGGTCGAAAATTTCCACACCGGAAAGGCCGCTTTCCAGCCGGGATACTTTCAGATTGGCATTTTCCGCCAGGTCATAGTAGGCTCCTGCGACACAGGTGCCTTTTTCTGTTTTCCCCTGCAGAATCCAGATGAGGTTCAGGGATGATTCTTTTCCCAGGTGGAAAAGGAAACTTCCTGCAAAGTCTGCCTGGCCCTCACCGCTAAGGGTGATGGTCAGTTCCGCCTTTGTTTCGGCGGGAATGGTAATGGTGTAATGACTGCCCTGCTTGAGAGCTTTCACCGTTTCTTCGGAAGCCCCCTTGAAGTCCGCCGGAAGGGTGCCCCCTTCTTTCACATAGGAAAGGTCGGAAAAATGAGGTTCTTCGCCTTTCTTCGGCGCTTCAAAGGATACAGGGGTATCATTGGTATGAAGATAACGGTATGTGAGAAGAGGCAGCCGGTTGATTCTGATTTCTTCCATAATGCCTCCTTATCCTATGGCCCCTTCGAATTCAAGATCGATGAGGCGGTTCATTTCTACTGCATATTCCAGAGGCAGGGCCTTGGAAATCGGTTCTGCAAAGCCTCTGACCAGCATGGCCTTGGCATCTTCTTCCGTAAGGCCCCGGCTCATGAGGTAGTAAATATCTTCGTCCGGAATGCGTCCGATTTTCGCTTCGTGTCCCAGGTCAATATCATCATTTTCAATGACAATGTCCGGGATGGTATCGGAGCGGGACTCATTATCCAGCATGAGGGATTCGCAGCTGATGGAGCCCTTTGTTCCTTTGGCATTGGGTCCGATATAGACTACGCCGCGGTAAATGGCGGTGCCGCCGGCTTTGGAAATGGATTTGGAGTTCACGGTCATGGATACATCTTTCCCAAGAGCTTCCACTTTGGAGCCGGTATCCAGGAACTGTCCTTTGCCGGCAAAGGTGATGCCTGTAAATTCACAGGTGGACCGGTCCCCTTTGAGCACCGTATCCGGATAGAGGCAGGAGGTATGGGAGCCGAAGGAACCGGACACCCAGATCATATGACCATCTTCTTCTACCAGTGATTTCTTGGTATTCAGGTTGTACATATTCTTGGACCAGTTCTCAATGGTGGAGTACCGAAGGGTGGCCCCTTTCTTGACGAAAAGTTCTACAGCTCCGGCATGGAGATTGGCCACATTGTAACGGGGAGCCGAGCAGCCTTCGATAAAGTGGCAGGTGGCTCCTTCTTCCACAATAATCAGGGTATGTTCAAACTGGCCTGCTCCCGGCGCATTAAGGCGGAAGTAGCTCTGCAGCGGGTAGTCGAGGGTCACGCCGGCGGGCACGTAGACGAACGAGCCGCCGCTCCACACGGCGTAGTGCAGCGCCGCGAACTTGTGGTCGGTGGGCGGGATGAGCGTG
>ERZ506791.703-NODE-703-length-13098-cov-5.582995_pt1 | contig 13098 bp, 13 predicted proteins | sample MGYA00513184_ERZ506791 | MGnify/ENA metagenome assembly ERZ506791
CTACCAAATGAATCTGATTGAAATCACAGGAAAGACTTCATATAATTTTAATGAAGAATATGCAAAATATTTTAAGGGTGTATTCCCAGCAAGAAGCTGTTTTGAAGTGGCGAAACTTCCTAAAAATGCTAAGGTTGAAATCGAGTGTATCGCAATCAAAAAATAGTTTAAATATAGATGCTGTAAATGTAGTTCATACTTGGATTGTAATGAAGAATTTTCTTATTGAAAAATCCATGAATTATGGTAGTATATATGAAAGAAAAATTGGATTTGAAAAGGGGCTTTTTGAATCCATTTTTTTAAGGTCATAAGGAGGATTATATGAACAAAAATTCGTTATTATCCATGAGAGATCTGTCAGTTGAAGACATTTATAGCATTCTAGATGATGCTAGACTTTTTAATAGTTCCTTTAAAGATTGGCAATTACCAATGCAGAAAGCATTGGTTGCTAATCTTTTTTTTGAGGCATCAACTCGTACACATTTCTCATTCGAAAGTGCGCAGCACCAATTAGGATGCCAGGTAGCTGATTTTGCGGCTGGAGCATCCAGTGTCACAAAGGGAGAAACACTTTATGACACAGTAAAAACATTTGAATCAATTGGGTATGACATGGTGGTTATCCGTCATCCTCAAGATGAATATTTCAAGGAATTGGAAAATATCAATATTCCAATTTTAAATGCTGGAGATGGTGCAGGAAACCATCCGACACAATGCTTGCTTGATTTATTAACTATGCAAAATGAATTTGGCACATTAGAAGGCTTAAATGTGGTTATCTGTGGGGATATTTTACACTCAAGAGTAGCAGCTAGTGATAAAGAAGCTTTAGAAAAATTAGGATCTACCGTTCGCTTTGCCGGACCAAAAGAATGGGAAAGACCAGGTTATCCAACAATCGATTTTGATGAAGCTATTGAATGGGCAGATGTAGTCATGATGCTTCGTATTCAGAAGGAAAGAGGCTCTGGAATGGCTGGTATGACTGATGAAGAATATCTTGAAAACTATGGCCTTACAAAAGCTCGTTATGCAAGAATGAAAGACAAAGCGATTGTAATGCATCCAGCTCCAGTAAACCGTGGAGTTGAAATTGATACAGATTTAGTTGAAGCTGAGAAATCAAGAATTTTCGAGCAAATGCACAATGGTATGTTAGTTAGAAAGGCAGTTATTAAGCGTGGATTTGGTTTGGCTCCATTTAAGGAGGAAAAATAAGTATGCGTTTAATAAAAAATGGTCAAGTTTTAATTGACAAACGTGTTGAAAAGAAAGATATTTTAATTGATGAAGGAAAGATCGTTCAGATTGATGATTCTATTTCAAAAGACTGTGAAACAATAGATGCTTCAGGCTTAACTGTAATTCCAGGCTTGGTTGATGTACACGTACATTTTAGAGAACCAGGACACACTGAAAAAGAAACGATTCATACAGGCAGCTTAGCGGCAGCACACGGGGGATTTACTTCTGTATTTGCGATGCCAAATGTCATTCCTTTTCCAGATGATGTGGATACAATAAGAGACTATCAGAAATTAATTGATAAAGAATCTGTCGTACATACATATCCTTATGCTTGTATTACTCATGAAGAAGCAAGTAAAGAAGTAGTGGATATGAAAGCTATCAAGAATTTAGGAATTCGTTGGTTTAGTGATGATGGTGTAGGTGTGGCAACACCAGAAATTATGAAAGAAGCCATGAGGAACGCAAAAGAAAATGACTGCATGATCGTAGCTCACACAGAAGATATGCGTTATCGTAGACCAGGTGCTTGTGTACACGACAGTGAAGTTGTGACATCAAAGGGTTGGCTAGGAATTCCAAGTGCTTGTGAAAGTGCACAATTGATTCGTGATTTAGAGCTGACAAAAGAAGTAGGAAATGCGTATCATGCATGTCACATTTCAGCTAAGGAAAGTGTGAAAGCACTAAAAGACGCAAAAGCATCTGGATTAAATGTAAGTGCTGAAGTTACAGTACACCACTTATTATTAGAAGATAAGGATGTGGTTGGACCAAATTGGAAAATGAATCCACCATTAAGAAGTCATGAAGATCGTATGGCTTTGATTGAAGGGCTGGAAAATGGAACATTGGATTGCATTGCCAATGACCATGCTCCACATACCTATGAAGAAAAGAAACGTTCGATGGATAAAGCACCATTTGGCATTGTTTCATTAGAAAGTGCGTTTGCCTTGTTGTATACAGAATTTGTTCACAGACAAAAACGTTGGACTTTGGCTCAACTTGTAAACTGGATGTCAGCAGCTCCTGCAAAGCGTTTTGGCTTAGAGAATGTAGGACAAATCAAAGAAGGATATAATGCGGATTTAGTCTTAGTAGATTTAGAACATGAATCGTTGATCGACATAGATACATTTGAATCTATGGGAAAAAATACGCCATTTAATGGTTGGAGCGTGAATGCGCAAGTAAAAGAAACCATCGTAGATGGAAAGACTGTGTGGAAAGGATAAAACATGGAAATGTATTAATGACAATTGATGATGAGAATAAACAAGAAGCACTAGAATTGGCGAAACGCTTCGCAAATATTGGATATGGAATCTATGCAACAAAGGGTACGGCAGACTTATTTGAAGCTGAAGGATTGTATGTTCATCGTGCTAGTAAGATTGAAACAGAAGATGGTAAAAACGTTTTAGACATTATTCGTAATGGACGTGTAAACTTTGTCATTAACACAATGTCTAATAAGAAGAACACAAGTGCTGATGGATTCTTGATTCGTCGTGTGTCTGCAGAAAATAACATTTCTTGTATGACAAGTTTAGATACGGCACATGCCTTAATTAAAGTATTGGAATCTTTGAGTTTCTCAATGATTTCTATGAATGAAATGGGGAAATAGTATGCAGGAATTTGCGAAGATTATATCGAATGTCAAAATCGCAAAAGATATTTGGAAAATGGAATTGAAAACAGACTTAGCTAAAACAGCTAAGCCTGGTCAATTCATTGAAATCACAGTTCCAGGTTTCTATTTGCGTAGACCTATCTCGATTAGTGAAATTAAGGAAGATGTTTTAGTCATTATCTACAAAGTGCTTGGTGAAGGTACTTTAAAAATGACTGAACTTGAAGGAAAATTAGATATCTTTGGTCCACTTGGAAATGGTTTTCCAATTGAGGATAAAGAAGAAGTGTTATTAATTGGTGGAGGTGTTGGTGTACCGCCACTATATGAAACCGCAAAACAATATTTAAGTAAAAATACACGTGTAACTGTTGTTTTAGGTGCAAATGATGCGGATAGTGTATTCTATGTAGATGAATTTAAGGCACTAGGATGTGATGTGTATGTCGCAACTATGGATGGTTCATTAGGTACAAAGGGTACAGCTTTAGATGCAATCAAAGAAAACAATGTGACATGTAAATTTGTGTTAAGCTGTGGACCTTTACCTATGTTGAAAGCAATCAACGAACAATATAGTGAAGGATATATTTCATTAGAAGCTCGTATGGCATGTGGTTTAGGTGCTTGCATGGGTTGTGTTGTGAAAGATGTAGATGGACACTCATTACGTGTATGTAAGGATGGTCCTGTATTTGAAATGGGAAAGGTGGCTTTATAATGGATATTTCAGTAAAACTACCAGGATTGAATTTAAAAAATCCAATTATTCCAGCTAGTGGATGTTTCGGATTTGGTAAAGAATATTCCGAATTATATGATTTGAGTGTATTGGGTGGTATCGCCATCAAATCGGCTACGCCACAAGAGCGTTTTGGAAATCCTACACCTAGAATTGCTGAAACACCTATGGGAATGTTAAATGCGATTGGACTACAAAACAAGGGTGTAGATTCAATTATTGAAAATGAACTTCCATTCCTTGCACAATATGATACAGAAATCATGGCCAATGTTGCTGGTGCATGTGAAGAAGATTATGTTGAAGTTATCAAGAAATTGAATAATCAGCCAGTTATTAAGGCTTATGAATTGAATATTTCTTGTCCAAATGTAAAACATGGTGGTATTGGTTTGGGTACAAAGCCTGAACTTGCAGCACATGTGACTAAGATTTGTAAGGAAGCAGCTACAAAACCTGTATATGTGAAGTTATCACCTAATGTAACGGATATTGTAGAAATTGCCAAAGCCGTTGAAGAAGCCGGTGCAGATGGTATTGTATTGATCAATACTTTAATGGGTATGCGTATTAATTTAAAAACGGGAAAACCATTACTTGCGAATGTAACAGGTGGTCTTTCAGGCCCTGCCATTAAACCAGTTGCCTTAAGAATGGTATATCAAGTAGCACAGGCCGTAAATATTCCAATCATTGGTGTTGGTGGAATTACTTGTGCAGAGGATGTATTGGAATTCTTAAATGCTGGGGCAAGCGCTGTTGAAGTGGGTGCTCAAAACTTTGTGGATCCTTATGTATGTCCAAAAATCATTGAGGATCTTCCAAAAGTATTAGAGAAGTATGGATATAAGAATATTGAAGAAGCAGTTGGAAGGAGTTTTAAATAATGAGTAAAACAATTGTAGCATTAGATTTTTCGAGTAAAGAAGAAGTTGTAGATTTCTTAAAACAATTTAATGAACCAGTATATGTAAAGATTGGTATGGAATTAACATATGCGTGTGGTTTAGAAATGGTAAAAACAGTGAAGGAAATGGGTCATCACATTTTCTTAGATTTGAAATTGCATGACATTCCTAACACAGTTAAGGGTGGAATGAAAAACTTAGCAAACTTAGGTGTAGATATTGTCAATGTACACTGTGCTGGTGGTATTGCGATGATGAAAGCTGCCATCGACGGATTAAATGAAGGTGCTAAGGATGGAAAACGTCCTATGTGTATTGGTGTAACTCAGCTTACAAGTACTTCTAAGGAAGCCATGAATAACGAATTGGGAATTCCTGGTGAAGTAATTGACTGTGTTATTAAATACGCTAAGAATGCCAAAGAAGCAGGCTTAGACGGTGTTGTATGTTCAGTTCATGAAGCTAAGGCAATTCATGAAGCTTGTGGAGATGACTTCTTAACAGTAACTCCAGGTATTCGTTTGGCAAGTGATTCTAAGGATGATCAAAAGCGTGTTGCAACTCCTGCATTTGCGAAAGAACAAGGCTGTGATTATATCGTAGTTGGTCGTTCAATTACGAAGAGTGCTAACCCAGTTGAAACATATAAGGAAATTGAAGCAACGATGTCAAAATAAGGTGTGAGAAATCACATCTTTTTTTAACTTTATTATTGAAATTTTCATGATTTGTGGTAGTATACTAAGCAGAGAAATATAGTATTTTTTTCAAAAGGAGGATACGTATGATCAAGAATCCAGTTTTGTTTGTGAAAAAAACGTCAGTGATCGAGATGAATAGTATTCTTCGTAGTGCTATACTTTTTAATAGTTCCATTTAAAGATTGGCAATGCGTTTATTTGCTAATCTTTTTTTTGAGTAAATAACAGAAAGGACAAATTATGGAAAGACTTTTAATTTTAGAAGATGGAAGTGTATATCGTGGAACTGCATTTGGTAGTGACAACTTCCAAATCGGTGAATTGGTATTTAATACTTCAATGACGGGTTATCAAGAGATTTTAACAGATAATTCATATTGTGGTCAGATTGTAATGATGACATATCCATTGATTGGAAACTATGGAATCAATCGTGATGATAATGAAAGCATGGTTCCATGTGTATTTGGATTTGTAATTAAAGATTATTGTGAATTCCCAAGTAATTTTAGAAGCCAGGAAACTTTGGATGATTTCTTAAAAAGAGAAAATATTCCAGGTATTTATGATATTGATACACGTGAAATCACAATGAAGATTCGTAATGTAGGTACCATGAAAGCGACTATGGCAAACGTGGATGCCGATGTGGATGCGATTGTTGCAGGCTTAAAAGCAGCTGATTTTTTACATGATCAAGTGGCTCGTGTTTCTACAAATAAAGTATTCCCAATCCCAAATCGTGGCAAAAAAGTTGTGTTGATGGATTTTGGAGCAAAATTAGGGATTGTTCGTGAGCTATCAAAGCGTGGATGCGATTTAGTTATTGTTCCTTATGATACACCAGCAAGTACAATCATGTCATATTGTCCAGATGGCGTTATGTTGTCAAATGGGCCTGGAGATCCAACGGATGTACAAGTCGCAATCGAGACTATCAAGGAATTGATTCCTCAGACTGTCGTATTTGGAATTTGTTTAGGTCACCAGTTGATTTCTTTAGCTTGTGGTGCAAAAACATATAAATTAAAGTTTGGACACCGTGGTGCTAACCATCCAGTTGTAAATTTATCAACTGGTAAAGTAGAAATTACTTCTCAAAACCATGGTTTTGCGGTAGATATTGATAGCTTGAAGGATACTCGTTTGGAAATGACACACCAAGCATTAAATGATAAGAGTTGTGAAGGTGTTCGTCATAAAGACTATCCTTGTTTTGCGGTGCAATATCACCCAGAAGCAAGTGCAGGACCAGAAGATTCTCGTTACTTGTTTGATCAATTTATTGAATTAATGGAGGAGAATAAAAATGCCTAAACGTACAGATATCAAAAAAATCTTAGTTATCGGTTCTGGCCCAATTATCATTGGTCAGGCTGCTGAATTCGATTATGCTGGAAGCCAAGCATGTCAATCTCTTCGTGAAGAAGGATATGAAGTTATCTTAATTAACTCTAACCCTGCTACAATCATGACAGATACAGCGATTGCGGATCGTGTTTATATTGAACCTTTAACAGTAGACTTCGCAAAACGTGTTATCTATAAAGAAAGACCAGATGCCATTTTAGGATCATTAGGTGGTCAAACCGGATTAAACTTAGTTGTAGAATTACATGAAGATGGAATTTTGGATGAGTTTGGTGTAGAAATTTTAGGTACAGACCTACATGCGATCAACCGTGCAGAAGATCGTGAATTATTCCGTTCTTTAATGCAGGAAATCAATGAGCCAGTACCAGAAAGTATGATTGTTCATACTGTAGAAGAAGCTGTTGAATTCGCAAATCGCGAAGGGTATCCATTAGTTGTTCGTCCAGCTTATACACTTGGTGGAACTGGTGGAGGTTTTGCCGATGATGAGGCTGAACTTCGTGAAATTTGTGATTCAGGTTTAAAGGCAAGTCCAGTTCATCAATGTTTGATTGAACAAAGTATTGCGGGATATAAAGAAATTGAATATGAAGTAATGCGCGATGCCAAAGATAATGCGATTGTTGTATGTAACATGGAAAATATTGATTCAGTAGGTGTGCATACTGGAGACAGTACGGTTGTTGCGCCAGTTCAAACTTTGACAGATCGTGAAAATCAAATGCTTCGTAATGCATCTTTAAAAATCATTCGTGCATTGAAAATCTGTGGTGGATGTAACGTTCAGTTGGCATTAAACCCAAATAGCTTTAAATATTATGTAATTGAAGTAAACCCTCGTGTATCTCGTTCATCAGCCTTGGCAAGTAAGGCAACAGGTTATCCAATTGCGAAGATTAGTGCTAAATTAGCGGTTGGCTTAGGTTTGGATGAGATTATCAACCCAATCACTAAAACAAGTTATGCATGTTTTGAACCTGCATTAGACTATATTGTAACTAAGTTTGCACGTTTCCCATTTGATAAGTTTCCTAATGCCGATCGTCATTTAGGAACACAGATGAAGGCGACGGGTGAAATTATGTCGATTGGACGTAACTTTGAGGAATCTTTCTTAAAGGCTGTTCGTTCTTTAGAAATGAAAGTGGATCATATCTATAAAAAAGAATTGGTTGGATTATCTAAAGAAGAATTACTTGAAAAAATCAAAAAGTGTGATGATGAAAGAATCTTCGCTGTTACACAATGGCTTCGTGATGGATATGATATGGAGACAATTCATAATGTAACGAAGATGGATAATTTCTTCTTGTGCCACTTGTTAAGAATTATCAGCTTAGAAAAGTTGATGATGGAAAATGTTAAGGACATTACCGTATTGCGTAAATTAAAGAAATATGGATTTGCGGATAGCTACATTGCGCGTAACTGGGATATGAAAGAATTCGATTTATATAATTTACGTAAAGAAAATGGAATCATTCCAGTTTATAAAATGGTAGATACTTGTGCTGGTGAATTCAAGAGTGCAACTCCATACTTCTACTCAAGTTATGATAATAAAAATGAATCTGAACGTACAGATCGTAAAAAAATCGTTGTATTAGGTTCTGGACCAATCCGTATCGGACAGGGTGTTGAATTTGATTATGCGACAGTACATTGTGTACAGACTTTGCGTGAAGAAGGCTATGAAGCTATTGTTATCAACAACAACCCAGAAACAGTATCAACAGATTTCTCAATTAGTGACAAATTGTATTTTGAACCATTAACTACAGAAGATGTAATGCACGTAATTGATTTAGAAAAACCATTGGGTGTTATTGTTCAATTTGGTGGACAAACAGCTATCAACTTAGCGGATTCATTAGTAGAACATGGCGTTAAGATTCTAGGTACTTCATTACACTCTATTGATTTAGCGGAAGACCGTCATGAATTTGAAGCTATGTTACATAAATTGGATATTCCTCAGCCAAAGGGTGAGACAGCTGTAACCGTTGAAGAAGCGTTGGTTATCGCAAACAAGATTGGTTATCCGGTATTAGTACGTCCAAGCTATGTATTGGGTGGTCGTGCTATGGAAATCGTACATAATGATGATGAATTAAGAGTATATATGGCAACAGCTGTTAAGGAAATTAGTCATGATGCGCCAATCTTAGTTGATAAATATATCGTTGGTAAAGAACTTGAAATCGATGCGATTGCGGATGGAAAGAATGTATATATTCCAGGTGTAATGGAGCATATTGAGCGTGCGGGTATTCACTCTGGTGACTCAATTAGTGTATATCCTACACAGATTATCAATGAGAAGGTGAAAGAAACAATCATTGATTATGGAACAAGAATTGGTGAAGGCTTTGAATTTGTTGGCTTATACAACATTCAGTTCATTGTAGATAAAGAAAACAATGTATATGTATTAGAGGTAAACCCACGTTCCTCTCGTACTGTACCATTCTTATCTAAGATTACTGGTGTTCCTATGTCTCAAATTGCGACTAAGTGTGTACTTGGAGAAAGTATTGAAGACCAAGGATTAACGCCTGGATATCATCCTGAAGATAAAGAAAGAGTATTTGTCAAAGCACCAGTATTCTCATTCGCAAAATTGCGTAGTGTAGATACAGTCTTAGGACCAGAAATGAAATCTACAGGTGAGGCTTTGGGTAGCGATGTAAACTTAGAAAAAGCATTGTACAAGGCTCTTGTAGCTTCTGGAATCAATATTCCTTTACATGGAAGTGTATTGATGACTATTGATGATGAAAATAAACAGGAAGCATTAGAATTAGCTAAGCGTTTCTACAACATTGGCTATGGTATTTATGCGACAGCAGGTACAGCTAAATTCTTAGAGGACAATGGATTATTTGTACATGCAGCTGCTAAGGTCAATGAGGATAATGGCAATGAAACAGTATTGGATATTATTCGTCATGGACATGTAAACTTTGTCATCAACACAATGTCAAATAAAGATAATTCTACAAGTAAAGATGGATTCTTGATTCGTCGTGTGTCTGCAGAAAATAACATTTCTTGTATGACAAGTTTAGATACGGCACATGCCTTAATTAAAGTATTGGAATCTTTGAGTTTCTCAATGATTTCTATGAATGAAATGGGTAAATAGAGTGTGAGAAATCACACTCTAATTTTTTTTTATGCTTTTGGCTTTAGCCGGTTGAGTACGAAGTACGAAACAACAAAACCACCTGCTATGCGGGTGGTATCAAAAAAATGTTATACAAAATAATCACCATTCTTTCTATAATGAAGGTGTTCAAGCTATCAAAATAAGAAAGAATGGTGATTATAATGGCTAATAAAGCAAACTCTTTAGCACATACAAAATGGATGTGTAAGTATCACATCATTTTCACTCCAAAGTATAGACGAAAAGTGATATACAATCAATATCGAAAAGATTTAGGTGAAATATTGAGAGAATTATGTAGATACAAGCATGTAGAAATAATAGAAGGACATTTGATGAGAGACCATGTACACATGCTGGTTATGATACCTCCATCATTATCTGTATCTGCATTTATGGGATATCTGAAAGGAAAGTCAGCATTGATGATGTTTGACAGACATGCAAATCTGAAATATAAGTTTGGAAACAGACATTTTTGGAGTGAAGGATATTATGTAAGTACAGTAGGATTGAATGATGCGACAGTTGCAAAATATATTCGAGAGCAGGAAATGCACGATATAGCAATGGATAAAATGAGTGTAAAAGTGTACGCAAATCCATTCTCAGAAGCAGAGCAACAGGCATATAAACAAGAAAAAGCAAAGAGAAAGAAATAGTAAAAAATAAAGCCCTTTGAGGGCTGGCGAGAGTCAAAAGCGATAGCTTGAACGAAGTGAAAGCAGCGCCTTGAGACGCGAGCTGTTAGTAAAGGCTTATAGCCGCAGAGAAAACCGCGCTTTTTAAACGCGGTTTTTATTACCCAAAATCCACAATTCAATACATAAACACAGGTTAATACAAATACCTTGTGCGATTTTTTGAAAGGCTTAGGAAGGAAATTTTCCCTGATTTTCGCCCCGAGAAATGACACAAACAAGGCTTAATGTATCTTTCCTGTGGTTTTTATTTTCGGCAGGAAAGGAGGATTGATTGCTATGCCGAGAATGAGCAAGAAACGGAAACAAGAGTGTGCGTTGTTACTGAATAATCGAAACCGTATTACCTACAACGAACTTTGCAGAAAATGCAGGAATGACTGTAAGCAGAATTTTCGCTGTATTGTGATGCTTTGCCCGAAATATTTATCGAAAAGGAGAACAAAAAAATGATTGAAAATGAAATCACTGTTAGCGTACCTCTTGAAGTTGTCAAGGCAAGTGAAATCGAGCCGTAAGAAGTGAAATGACTATGGTATCCATATATTCTGTTTGGCAAGGGGTACGCTGTTGCAGGGCTATTCCGTCGATGGAAAAAGCAAGTTAATGCTTTCCATTGCCGCCCTACTCTCTAAGGGCGAACCTCTGCCCTTTACTGAAACGGAAGAAACCGAGCCTATGACTATCATCTATCAGACAACGGAAGATGACGCAGACGATACGGTAGTACCCCGATTTAATTCAGCCGGTGGGAATGGAGAAAATCTTATCTTCATCAAGGAAGATGAAAAGTCTTTATCTTTTGGGGATAACCATATATAATACGTGAAGGATCTTGCTGATGATCATTCTCATATTCGTACCACATATAGTTGTATCCTGCCACATCCAGATGCTGCATGGCTTTTACAGCATCTTCCTTCCACTTCAGTTGCGGATTATCCCAATAATCGTTGATAGCAGCAGTTACCGGACGCGAAGGATCCAACTTCTTCACTATATTCCTCAATCTTTCAGCAATCTCCACACCGGCATCATCCGAACGTTCCTGAATTTCATTTCCGATACTCCACATGATGACAGACGGATGATTCCGATCTCTTAACACCATTGCCGAAATATCTTTTTCGTTCCATTCATCAAAGAAACGATGATAGTCCTGAGGATTCTTTTCTTTTTGCCAATGATCAAAAGCCTCATCAATTACCAACATACCCTGCTCATCACAAGCTCTGAGAAAAGCTTCTGCCGGAGGATTGTGAGCACATCTGACTGCATTATATCCATTTGCCTTCAACAATTCTATTTTACGCATCTCCGCCCTATCCAACGAAGCAGCTCCCAACAAACCATTATCATGATGTACACAGCCACCTTTCAGTTTCAGAGACAAATCATTCAACTTAAATCCTTCTTTCGCACTGAAAGAAATGGTACGGATACCAAAAGGAATAGATATTTGATCCAACACCTCATGCCCGGAACTAAGCAAAATCTTCGCTTTATACAAATGCGGAGTATCAACCGACCATAACTTTGCCTGTTTCACCGGCAAAGAAAAAGCAATCGTCTGTTTACCAGCTGCATCAACATTCACAGATTGCTCTTCCACACCTACTTCCTCACCATCAGGAGAAATAATAGTAATCACCATATTTGCTTCCGCACTTTCAGTTTTCTCATTCAGCACATCTACCTCTATTGCCAATATTGCCTCATCATCTGTTACTTTCACAGTACGCACAGCAACTCCCCATTCATCCAAATGAACAGGATCGGTCTTAATTAACCATACATGCCGGTAAATGCCTGAACCGGCATACCAACGAGAATTTTTCCCCTCATTCGTTACCTTTACAGCAATAGTGTTCACTTCACCTGCCGGATGGCAATACGAAGTGATATCACATTTAAAGGATGAATATCCATACGCATTGAATTTCACTTTCTGTCCATTCACCCACACTTCGGACTGCGCATAAACTCCCTCAAAATAAAGGGAATGAAGCTTGTGAGCATCTTTACGGTCAATAATAAATGATTTTCTATACCACCCTTCACCACCTACGGTTTGTCCGGTAGCAAAACCTCCAATACTTTCCTTAGAAAAGGGTCCTACTGATAAACCTTCTGAATCGGGAAGAGGTTCTGCGCTCCAGTCATGTGGTAGATTTAACACTCGCCATTCCGAATCATCACAAGACTCTTTTGCTGCATCTTTTATTTGACCGAGATGGAATTTCCAGCCCTGATCAAACTTAATCTTTCGTACGGAACAATCCATACTCTGACTGCATGCTGTAACAATCAACGAGTTTACAATGACAAATACATATCGTTTTACTAATGCTTTCAACTTCATATTATCTCCTATTTTCGTTAGACCTACTCCTTATATATAACAAAGAGAAGATAGATAAAAGGTAAATTTTATCCGATTTTGATAGAATCTAGGGATACTCTTCATTATCCGCCAATATCCACTTTTCTATTGTAGATGTCTTTATTTACTCCTCTGATTTATAATAATATTAGCCACTGGAAGTCCTTGTACTTTTGCTGTTACAATAACTTTACCAGACGTTTTACCAGAACGCACCACCAACA
>ERZ506791.715-NODE-715-length-12737-cov-4.258240_pt1 | contig 12737 bp, 10 predicted proteins | sample MGYA00513184_ERZ506791 | MGnify/ENA metagenome assembly ERZ506791
CGCAGGCCATCATATCTAACAGCCTGCGCCCCGGCATGGAAATCAGGCTGGACTCTCCCGTCACCACGCACATATGCCTAAGAGGCATCTCATGTTTGAATTTCAGCCGGAATACCTCGCCTCTCATTATGGCATCCTCGGCAAATCCCTCCATGACGCACCCAATCCCCATGTTGCGCCTGGCAAACTGCACAATCATATCGCTGATGGCCAGCTCAAATTCCGGCTTAAGCAGAGTCCCCTGCTGCGCCAGAAAGGCGTCCATAAAGGTTCTGGTACTTGTATTCTTTTCCAGCGCTATACACGGAAAAGCCTCCAGCTCCTTGTACTCCAGCTCCCGCCCTTCCAATTCCCGGAAGCTGCTGCCTGCTATGAAGACATTGCGAATGGCCTTGACCTGAAACTGCCTGACAGTCCCCCTGCTGGTAAAGGGAGAGGTCACAACCCCAAAATCGATCCTGCCCTCTTCCAGGCTTTTGATGGTTTCCGGGGTAGGCGCATTGGTAACATTCACCTTAATCTTAGGATATTCCCGGTGAAACTGTTCCAGATAAGGAAGAAGATAAAACTGCAGCGTCATATCGCTGGCCCCAATCCGTACTTCCCCCACATCCATATTCAGCATCCGCTCCAGCATCTTCCCGCCTTCCAGCAGCTCCTCCGCTCCAGGCTTTACATAGTGGTATAGAAGCTCTCCTTCCCGGGTCAGCTGCACCCCTTTGGAAGTACGGAGGAACAGCTTTGTCCCGGCTTCCTTTTCCAACTGCCGCACAGCCTGGCTTACGGCCGGCTGGGAGATACACAGTTCCTGGGCGGCAGCGGTCAGGCTGCCGTGGGCGCATACATGGTAAAATACTTTATAGTACTCAAAGTTCACATTCATCCATAATTTCCCCTTATCAAAAGATGATATAATCAAAACCATTTCTTATGGATATATCATAACATAAAATAGGGGGATTGCAAGACAGGATTCTTGTCATGGCAAGGTTATGGAATATTCTGCATCCATTCATTACACCTTCATCAGGTTCAGACTTACCAGTATCTATGACATAAATATTATTTAACAGGATTTTTCTGCAGGCCGTTCTCATTTACAACCGGCCCGGGAATAAATATTAATGTATGGCCGGAGGAGACAGTCCGCGAAGGGGGGCGGGCGGGGAGCTGCCAGGTCCTTAGTGTTGCCCCCTCCGGAACCACCCCCACCCCCTTTTTTTTCGCGGACGTACCTCCGTCCACCCTCACATCACCTACACATTAATCTCCGCCGTCACTCCCAGCTCTCCCGCGTTTTCCTCAAGCAGCGGCTTAATGACCTCTTCCAGGAATACCTCCACCTGCTTAGGAGAACGTCCGACATAGCGGGACGGATCCATGGTCTTTCTCAGTTCATCCAGGGAAAGATTAAAGGCCGGGTCAGCTGCTATCAGTTCCAGGAGGTTGTTATCCAGGCCCTTTTCCTTTACGTTCTTTCCCGCCTCCATGGACAGCTCGCGAATCCGCTCATGGAGTTCCTGACGATCGCCTCCTGCCTTTACCGCGTCCATCATGATATTCTCTGTGGCCATGAAGGGAAGCTCTGCCATCAGGTGCTTTTCAATGACCTTGGGATATACCACCAGGCCGTCCACCACGTTCAGGTACAGGTCTAAGATGCCGTCCACTGCCAGGAATCCTTCCGGCACGGACAGTCTCTTGTTGGCGGAGTCGTCCAGGGTTCTCTCAAACCACTGGGTGGACGCCACCAGCATGGGATTCATCATATCGCTCATCACATAATTGGCCAGGGAGGCAATGCGCTCGCTGCGCATGGGATTCCTCTTATAGGCCATGGCGGATGAACCGATTTGCTTCTTCTCAAATGGCTCCTCCACTTCCTTCAGATGCTGCAGAAGACGGATGTCATTGGAAAACTTGTGAGCGCTCTGGGCAATGCCTGCCAGAACGCTTATGACACGGCTGTCCACTTTTCGTGAATAGGTCTGGCCGGATACCGGATAGCAGCCCTCAAATCCCATCTTCTCCGCAATTCTTGCATCCAGACGGCGGCATTTCTCATGGTCCCCGTCAAAAAGCTCCAGGAAGCTGGCCTGGGTGCCGGTGGTTCCCTTGGAGCCCAGAAGGCGCATGGAACCGATCAGGTAATCCAGGTCATCCAAATCCAGCTTAAGCTCCATCATCCACAGGGTGGCGCGCTTACCAACCGTGGTTGGCTGGGCCGGCTGGAAGTGGGTAAACGCAAGGGTGGGAAGGTCCTTGTATGTTTCAGCGAAACCGGACAGCTCCGCCAGTACGTTGATCAGTTTCTTCCTCACCAGCTTCAGGGCCTCGGTCATGATGATAATGTCCGTATTATCTCCCACGTAACAGGAGGTGGCCCCCAGATGGATAATTCCCTTTGCCTTAGGGCATTGTACGCCGTAAGCATAGACATGGCTCATAACATCATGGCGGACTTCCTTCTCCCTGGCCTTAGCCACATCATAATTGATTTCCTCTGAATGGGCCTTCAGTTCCTCAATCTGCTCGTCCGTGATGGAAAGCCCCAGCTCCTTCTCTGTCTCAGCCAGCGCAATCCAGAGCTTTCTCCAGGTGCAGAACTTCATGTCAGGTGAAAAGATGTACTGCATCTCCCTGCTGGCATAGCGCTCAGAAAGAGGGCTTACATATCTGTCGTGGTCACTCATGTCATATCCTCCGTATTCGTTGATTTCATGTTTTCTATCATATCATATACAATAACTTTTTTAAATGCCCGCGGCCTATTTCTCATAGCTTCCCCGGATGTCCTGGGAAGGCGGCTCCATAGGATAATTTCCTGTAAAGCACGCGGTGCAGACAGGCCTTTCAGATGCCATCTGTGACAGCCGCTCCTGCCTTAAAAAGGAAAGGGTGTCTGCCCCGATGATTTCCCTCACTTCATCCACAGTCCTTCCATGGGCAATGAGCTGGTCCTCCGATGGAATGTCCGTGCCAAAATAGCAGGGGTGTAAAAATGGCGGTGCGCTGATTCTCACATGGACCTCCCTGGCGCCCGCGTCGCGCAGCATCTTCACAATCAGAGCGCTGGTGGTTCCCCGGACAATGGAGTCGTCAATCATGATGACCCTTTTTTCGGCCACAGCCTCCTTTAACACATTGAGTTTGATTCGCACCGCAGATTCCCTGCTGCTCTGCTTTGGCTTGATGAAGGTCCTTCCCACGTAGGAATTCTTCACAAAAGCTGTTCCGTATGGAATCCCGGATTCCATGGCATAGCCCAGAGCCGCCGCATTGCCGGATTCAGGCACGCCCACCACCAGGTCTGCCTCCACCGGTGAATCCACAGCCAGAAACCGGCCGGCCTGAATCCTGGCCTTATAAACGCTCACTCCGTCAAAAACACTGTCCGGTCTGGCAAAATAAATATACTCAAAGATACATCTGGCTTCTCCGGAAGGGTCAGCCAGGCACATCTCCTTATCAGAGGATATGCCGTCCGCCGTGATGGTCACGATTTCCCCCGGCTCCACATCCCGGACAAACTCAGCCCCTATGGTCTCCAGGGCGCATGTCTCTGACGCCAGGATGTAGGCATTATCCCGTTTCCCGATACACAAAGGCTTGAAGCCCATGGGGTCTCTCGCTCCAATCAGCTTGCGGGGACTCATGATTACCAGGGAGTAGGCTCCCTTCAGCTTCTTCATGGCTGCGGCCACTGCGCTCTCCACATTTGGGGTATGAATCCTGGCTCTGGCTATATGGTAGGCAATGACCTCCGAGTCAATGGTAGTCTGGAAAATAGCCCCTGTGTACTCCAGCTCATGGCGCAGCTCAGGCGCATTGACCAGGTTGCCGTTGTGGGCCAGACCCAGGGTTCCTTTTACATAATTGAGCACCAAGGGCTGCGCGTTTTCCCGGGTACTGCTGCCGGCCGTGGAATACCGCACATGGCCCACGCCGATATTGCCCTTCAGACTCTCCAGCGCCTCCGGCGTAAATACCTCGTTGCAAAGGCCCATCCCCTTATGGGCCGCTACCTTCCCCTTGGGTCCTTCTGTGTCGCTCACCGCTATACCGCAGCTTTCCTGTCCCCGGTGCTGCAGGGCAAAAAGCCCGTAGTATATGGCCCGGGCCACGTCGTTCCCATCAAAATCATACATCCCAAAAACTCCGCACTCCTCACGCAGTTTATCTGCCCCAATATCAAAATCCATCCGGTTCTGATCCATGAAGTCATGTCCTTTCTGTGTGTCAAGCTGTCAGTTTCATACCGCGCTGCAACGATAACAATGCGGTACTGATTCCATATTCCCTTCTCAAAGAAGGGAACGCCCGGGTATTCATGCCCAGGCGTTGTATCTTAATTTGTCCGCGTCAAACCTCCCGGTCCTGCTTACTGGATACCCAGCCTGCGGAATACTTCTTCGTATGCATCCTCTACATTGCCCAGATCTCTTCTGAATCTGTCCTTATCCAGCTTCTCATGGGTATCCTTATCCCAGAGACGGCATGTATCAGGAGAAATCTCGTCAGCCAGGATAACCTTGCCGTGATAACGGCCGAACTCAATCTTGAAATCAATCAGGTCAATGTTCAGTCCGTCAAAATATTCCTGCAGCACTTCGTTTACCTTAAACGCATACTCAGTGATATGGTCAATCTCCTCCTGGGTGGCAAGTCCCAGTGCCAGTGCGTAATAGCTGTTGATAAACGGGTCGCCCAGTTCGTCATTCTTATAGCTGAATTCCAGAGTCGGGCATTTAAACTTGACGCCCTCCTCCATTCCCATCTTCTTGGCAAAGCTGCCTGCGGAATAATTGCGGATGATTACCTCCAGGGGAACAATCTCCACCTTCTTCACAGCGGTTTCCCTGTCATTTAATTCTTCTACCAGGTGGGTAGGTACACCCTTCTCCTCCAGCTTCTTGAAAATGAAATTGGTCATACGGTTGTTGATGGCGCCCTTTCCAACAATGGTTCCCTTTTTCAGACCGTTGAATGCGGTTGCATCATCCTTGTAGGACACGATTAACACGTCCGGGTCCTCCGTTGTGTAAACCTTCTTAGCCTTTCCTTCGTAGAGCATCTCTTTCTTTTCCATGGGTATCCACCTGTCCTTTTCTAATATTCGTATGGTTGCGATATGGATTTATAAGCTGACGCTATAAAAGAATACCATTTCAGAAGAAATTATAATACACAATGTCTTTGAATACAAGCGTGGCAATCATTAAAATTCCTAATGAATGTACTCCGCCCCGCTAATCACTCCCTGAATCGCCGGACCTTTCACGGTCCTCATATCCTTCCTCCACCTGGTATATGTGGATTTTCCTTTCATCCAGGCGAATGGTAAAGCCCCGCTTCACCGATGTCATCCCATCCCGGTCTGCCGCCCGGGCCGGACTGCTCTCCTCAATCCGTACCATATGCGGTATCTGCTCCCGGACCCAGCGGACAATGCCCCGGCCCGTTCCCGCCCAGGCCATGGTACCTGCGGCCAAAAGAAACAGGGCGCCTCTGACGCAGCGCCTCCTTCGCCTGATGGACGGACAGCGCGCTTTCCAGGATTTCACCGCCCTCCGGCGCATCTTTCTCAATCCCTTCTTCCTCTGCCCATTCTCCAGTCTGAAACGTCTGATTATGTACCCCAATCCATCTCCTTCCCCGTTTGTCCATGAACTGATTATAATCCTTTGAAGGGAGCTCTTCAAGGGGCATCTTCTGGTATTTGCACAGATAGACCCTCTCCAGCCGTCCCCGGCATAGAAAGGGTCCATATCCAGGCCCGGACAGCAATTTACTATCTGGACTCTGTTGTATTGTTGGTGCCGCTCTCACTGACTGTGTTGGATTCACCTGTGATATCGTTCACGCCGTCCTTAACGTCACGTGCGCCCTTCTCCACGTCATTCATAAGTCCGTCAATGATGCCGTCCCCTTCCGTTTCCATGGAAGATGTCTCCATCCCTGTGGTTTCCTGGGATGAGGCACTGGTGGATGTGGCTGCTGAAGATGAATTCTGGCTGGCGCCTGTTGAGGACTGTGTATTGGAGTTATTGCTTCCACAGGCCGTAACAGACATAACCATGATGAGCAGCAGCATTGTAAAAATTGCAGGTCTGATTTTTTTCATAATGACATTCTCCTTTCGTTTTCTACCTATATTATGTGCTTTAGGAGAATGGATTATGGTGGAACATCCTGCCTTTTCTGGAAATATTTGTTATAATCCCACTACGTCCGTCATGGAATACATGCCGGGCGCCTTACCGGCCAGGAATTTGGCTGCCTCCAGGGCGCCTTTGGCGAAAATAGCCTTGGAATAAGCCGTGTGGCTGAAGGTGACCACCTCGTCCTTACCCGCAAATATCACGTCGTGTTCACCCACTATGGAACCGCCTCTGACGGACGAAATTCCTATTTCCTTCGGATTTCTCTTTTCCCGTCTGGTGCTTCTGTCACAGGTATAGGCGTACTGCCCGTCCATGGCCTGGTTCATGGAATCTGCCAGGGCCAGGGCTGTGCCGCTGGGTGCATCCACCTTCTGGTTATGGTGCTTTTCCACGATTTCCATGTCAAAGCCGGATCCTGCCAGTACCCTGGCCGCGTCACCCACCAGCTTGAGCAGCAGGTTTACTCCCAGGGACATGTTGGCGGAGCGCAGGATAGCCGTCTTTTCGCTGGCCTTTTCCACTGACTTAAGCTGCTCTTTCGAGAGCCCTGTGGTACAGAGGACCACGGGAACCCGCTCTCTGCAGCTGTAGGCCAGGAGGCCGTCCACTGCCTTTGGGGATGCGAAATCCACAATCACGTCCGCCTTCACGTTGCACTGGTCCAGGGAAGGGAACACGGGATATCCCAAATCCGTTCCCTCCCGCACATCGATGCCTGCCACAATCCGGATATCTTCGTCTTCTGCCGCCAGACCTGTAATTACATGTCCCATGGCCCCGCGGCAGCCGTGCATTATCATCTTTACCATTGGTATACCGTCCTTTCCCGGAATCTTCCCTACAGGATACCGTAATCCGCCATGGCCTTCTTAAGCTTCTCCTGATTCTGGGGCTCCATCTCAGTCAAAGGCATGCGCAACGGTCCCACGCCCTTGCCCATCATGTTCATGGCAGCCTTTACAGGGATGGGGTTTACCTCGCTAAAGAGCTCCGTAATCAGCGGTATGGCCTTTAACTGAAGGCTGGCGCTGGTTTTTACATCCCCCGCAAAGTAGGAAGCGCAGATGTCATGGGTCTGGCGCGGAGCCACATTGGACAGCACGGAGATAACGCCCTTGCCTCCCAGGGAGAGAAGGGGCACAATCTGGTCATCGTTGCCTGAGTACAAATCCACCTTGCCGTCTGACAGACTCATAAGAGTGGCAATGGCTGAAAAGTTGCCGCTGGCCTCCTTAACCCCCACAATATTGTCCACGTCCTTACACAGGGCCGCGATGGTCTCAGGCTTAATGGTGACGCCTGTCCTGCCCGGAATGTTATAGAGGATAACGGGAATCTTCACCGCGTCCGCAACAGCCGTAAAATGGGCCATAAGTCCCTTCTGGGTAGCCTTATTATAATATGGTGACACCAGAAGAAGTCCGTCCGCCCCTCTCTTCTCTGCCTCCGCGGAGAGATAGACGGCTGTCTCCGTACAGTTTGAGCCGGTCCCCGCAACCACAGGAATCCGTTTTTTTGTCACCCTGCAGATGTACTCAATCACTTCCAGATGCTCCTCATGGGTCATGGTGGAGGCTTCGCCTGTGGTACCGCAGGCAATAATGGCGTCCGTGCCGCCCGCAATCTGCTCTTCTACTATCTCCTCCAGTTTTTCGTAATTCACTTCACCGTTTTCCTTAAACGGGGTCACCAGTGCTACACCTGCTCCTTCAAAAAGTGTCATGCTATATTCTCTCCTTTTTTCTTGATTCAATCACAGTGTGCTTTTCCCCATAGAAAATGAAACCCGGACGTACTTTTCTTGGAAACAAAAAAGGACTGAGGTAAATGTCAGCCCTTCCATATACGTATGATTCCAGTGTCTAATCCACGTTCTTTGGTAGCTCTCCATCCACCCGGATGACAGTCATACAGCTCTTAACCATATGCCCAGAGGGGGCGTGAACAAGGAACGCTTCCTCTTCGGCGTTTCTCCCTTTCCATAAGCCATCGCCTGTGCCTGCCACATCCGGCTTATCTACTCATGATTAACGCAACCTCTACTCTATGATTGTTGGTATTATATTATCACCCTGCCAACAGTCTGTCAACAGGAAATCACTCATATCTTGTCTGAATCCTTGTGACCTCATCTACATGGCCGTTCAGGCACTCAGGATATATGGTCCCTGTGAGAATCAGCTGTATCTGCGCATTCCTGGCCTGGGCTATGATGGCACACAGCTCTTCGCCAGATATCACTCCCTCGTCCAGGATTCCCAGAATCTCATCCAGGATAAGCACATCACATTCCCCTGTCACCAGAACCTTCCTGGCAAAATTCAGGCCGTTCAGGATACAGATTCTTGCCTCTGCCTTCTCCTCTTCCGTCAGCCGGTCAAAGAAAACAGGCGTTTTCTCAAATCTGAAAATTTTAAATTCCGGTTCCAGACGCTGTATGATTTCCATGTTATCCGCATCCAGGGCGCCCTTAAGAAACTGTACCATATAGACACACTTTCCCTTGGTCAGCGCGGTGAGCCCCCTTCCAATGGCACTGGTGGTTTTACCGCGTCCCGGTCCACAGATAACCTGTATCATGCTCTCTTTCATCATCTTGCACCTCATGCTTTACTTGCTTTTTCTTAAGAACAATTGGACTTGCTCATAATAGCATAGTTTAGCCAATATTGCAAATATTTCTTACATTTTTCAAAAGATATTCAAAAGGAATCGTCAGATGACAGCGTCCGAAGCATCTTCTGTTCAAGCCTCGTCACATTCCAGCTTGCTGATTGAGACTTCATATGCAATGCGCTTCTCGCACTCTGTCTCGCTGAGCTTCTTGGTGTACTCGCGGCTCTGCACACGGCCCCAAACCCTTACCCTGGTGCCCACCTCGAAGCTGGAAGCAAAGCGCGCGTTGCGTCCCCAGCTGATGCAGGGTATGTAATCTGATTTGCCGTAAGGACGGTTCACAGCCAGAAGAATATCTGCGATCTCCCGTCCAAGAGGAGTTTTTCTGTAAATAGGCGGCTTGCAGATATAGCCGTCCAGGAATATCTGATTGGTCTTGGTGTAATCCGTGAATTCCTCAATGAAATGGATTTCCCTCACAAAGATGGACAGCATCAGCCGGTTCTTGACTCCCTCATGCCGGTTGTAGGAACGGAACTGGCCTATGGATTCCACGGTGCAGCCTGAATAGTCTTTATGTACGTCTATGAGGCGCTCGGATATCATCAGGGGAATGATGTCCGCCTGCTCGCTGAGTCTGTTGACAGCCACATCCACCATATAAAATCCTTCTCCGAAGACTTCATGGCTGAAGGTAAATCCCGACACGATTTCTCCGATGACGCTTACCCTGTTGTTTTCAATCATTTTTTCTGACATAGTACATCTCCTCTTCGCTTCTAAAATATTTCTCATTCTGCCGTTTTACTTGTTTCATCCTTTTATTCTCTTGCTTTTGTACGGCACATTGATAGTTTATGAGGGGAAATGCCATAATAGAACAAAAAATAAGGCGAATCCCGCCAGAATCGTTCGACAGGATTCGCCATTTCGCTTACAAAATGTCGATTTTTATCTATTTGTTCTTAAAAGAAGCCCTCTTTCTCAGGGTTGGGTCCAGAATCTTCTTGCGGATGCGCAGACTCTCCGGGGTCACCTCCAGAAGCTCATCCGTATCAATGAAGTCCAGAGCCTGCTCCAGGCTCATAATTTTAGGAGGTGTCAGCTTAAGTGCCTCGTCAGCGCTGGAGGAACGGGTGTTGGTCAGCTTCTTTGTCTTGCAGACATTGATTTCAATATCCTCTGCCTTAGGGCTCTGGCCCACTACCATTCCGGAGTACACCTTGACGCCCGGTCCTATGAACAGGGTACCTCTTTCCTGGGCATTGAAAAGACCGTAGGTAATGGCCTCGCCTGCCTCAAAGGCAATAAGGGAGCCTGTCTGACGGTAGAACAAATCGCCCTTGTACTCTGCGTATCCGTCAAAAATAGTGTTCAGTATACCATTTCCCTTTGTATCTGTCAGAAAATCACCGCGGTAGCCGATGAGTCCTCTGGATGGAATGGAGAATTCCAGCCTGGAATAGCCGCCTGCCGCCTGGCTCATACCCTGAAGGGCGCCCTTGCGGCTGGTCAGCTTCTGGATGACGACGCCTGTGTATTCCTCAGGCACATCCACATAAGCCAACTCCATGGGCTCCAGCCTGCGGTTTCTCTCATCGTATTTGTAGAGCACCTCCGCCTTGCTGACAGCAAACTCAAAGCCCTCGCGACGCATGTTTTCAATCAGAACGGACAGGTGCAGCTCACCGCGGCCGGACACCTTGAAGCAGTCTGCGGAATCAGTCTCCTCGACGCGGAGAGAAACGTCAGTGTTCAGCTCACGCATCAGACGGTCACGCAGGTGGCGGGACGTTACAAATTTTCCTTCCTGTCCGGCAAATGGGCTGTCATTGACGATAAACTGCATTGCAATCGTTGGTTCTGAAATCTTTTGGAATGGGATTGCAACCGGATTTTCAGGAGAACAGAGTGTGTCACCGATAGAAATATCTGAAATTCCTGAAATTGCAACGATCGATCCGATTGTTGCCTCTTTTACTTCTACTTTGTTGAGTCCGTCAAATTCATATAATTTGCTGATTTTTACTTTTTTCTGTTTGTCAGGTTCGTGGGCGTTTACGACAACCATGTCCTGATTTACGGCGATCGTACCGTTGTCTACTTTTCCGATACCAATACGTCCGACATATTCATTGTAGTCGATCGTGCTGATAAGAACCTGTGTATCGGTGTCAGGATCACCTTCCGGAGCAGGGATATAATCTAAAATTGTCTCGAATAATGGAATCATATTTTCCGGTTCATCTGTCAAATCTAAGATGGCATGTCCGGCTTTGGCAGATGCATATACAAATGGGCAGTCCAACTGTTCGTCAGATGCGTCAAGATCCATGAACAATTCTAAAATCTCGTCGATGACCTCTTCCGGTCTTGCCTCCGGACGGTCAATTTTATTGATGCAGACGATGACCGGAAGCTGTAACTCCAACGCTTTTTTCAATACGAATTTTGTCTGAGGCATCGCACCTTCAAATGCATCTACGACAAGGATAACACCGTTTACCATCTTTAAGACACGCTCTACCTCACCGCCGAAATCGGCATGTCCAGGTGTGTCGATGATGTTGATCTTCGTATCTTTATAGTATACGGCTGTATTTTTTGCCAAAATAGTGATTCCACGTTCACGCTCGATATCGTTGGAATCCATGACACGCTCAGCCACTTCCTGATTGGCGCGGAATACACCGCTTTGCTTTAAAAGCTCGTCTACCAGTGTTGTCTTACCGTGGTCAACGTGTGCGATAATGGCAACATTTCTCAAATCCTCACGAACCATAATTCTCTCCTCATTCCTATGGTATGGGTTTCGCGAACCGGCATCAAAGCCTGTCCGCCGATTCTGCACAGACAGCACCGTGCAAAGCTTATGCAGGGCTGCCTGATATGTATTGCTCTACAATCCATACACATGCGAAAAAGAAAAACAGGCAAACTCCCGAAGGGTTTGCCTGTTTTCTGGTGGGGGAGGACGGATTCGAACCATCGAAGCTAGAAGCAACAGATTTACAGTCTGCCCCCTTTGGCCACTCGGGAACTCCCCCATGTAACATATGTATGTTGTAGAATATTGGAGCTGGTGGACGGACTTGAACCCCCGACCTGCTGATTACAAATCAGCTGCTCTACCAACTGAGCTACACCAGCGTTTCGAACGCTTGAATATATTATCATAAAAGGGCGGTTTCGTCAACACAAATTTTAAAAATTTTTAAAAAACTTTGTAAAACCCGTTTCTCGGTGAATCGGTAATTAAGAGCACTCGGCGAAAACGGGTTTAAAACCCCCCTGCAAATATGACTGCCTGCCGACACAATACATACTCTTGCTTTTTACCGCGCAATACTGTATAATTTATTCCAAAAATAACGATAAAAGACACATTAATTACTCGCTGCAAATGCAGCTGTTCCGGTAAGGCGTGTTGTATTGAGCAGTAATGATACAAGCCTTATCTTATAGGAGTTTTTATATGAAGGACAAAGCACAAAAAAATATTAAGATGCATTCGGTTCAGTTTAACTTCATAATGAATGCCATACTGACCGTTTCTTCATTTATTTTTCCGCTGATAACGTTCCCGTATATTTCGCGTACTCTTTTGGTAGACGGTATCGGAAAGGTGAATTTCGCAACGTCGGTAATTTCATACTTTACCATGTTTGCTTCGCTCGGTATACCGACATACGGTATCCGCGCGTGCGCAAGAGTTCGCGACGACCGCGAAAAGCTCACAAAAACCGCACAGGAACTTATAATAATAAACCTTATCACATCGGCTATAACATACGCTGTATTTTTTATACTGCTCTTTACCGTTGACAGGTTTTATCAGGATAAGACGCTGCTCACCGTAACCAGCGTTTCGATTATACTCAACACCTTGGGCGTTACATGGCTTTATTCGGCTCTTGAGCAATATTCGTATATCACGGTAAGGAACATCGCCTGCAA
>ERZ506791.716-NODE-716-length-12727-cov-3.400963_pt1 | contig 12727 bp, 15 predicted proteins | sample MGYA00513184_ERZ506791 | MGnify/ENA metagenome assembly ERZ506791
AGATGTACTTCTGGCTGCCGAACTGAAATCGGAACACCCGTTGGCAGGCGCGATTGTCGCCGTACTTCAAGACGAGGAAAAGATAACTCCCGCTCCTTTGAGCAGTTTTGAGAGCATCACAGGCAAAGGTATAAAGGTGTCTTATCAAGGCAAGACTTACTGGGTGGGCAGCCATAAACTTCTGAAGGATTATCACGTTTATCTCTCCGATGTTTTGGGTGATATGCTGGTGGAGTATGAATCCGAAGGCAACAGCATTGTTTATTTCGGACGTAAAAATGAGTTGCTTGCCATTATTGCCGTTAAAGATCAATTGAAAGCTGCCGCACTCGGAACAGTCAGGGAGTTGCGGGCAAGCGAAATTGATATTTGCATGTTGACGGGTGACGGTGAGCGTACCGCTTCGACCATAGCAGGCAAGTTGGGGATTATACGCTATATGCCCGATGCATTGCCGGACGATAAAGAGACTTTTATACGTGAGCTCCAGTTGCAAGGGAAAATGGTTGTCATGATAGGTGACGGCATAAACGATGTGCAGGCACTGACTTGTGCCGATGTGAGCATCGCTATGGGTGAAAATCCCGATGATGCAACAGTGGAAAAAACAATGGTGGTGATGAAATCCTCCGACTTGCAGTCACTTCCCAAGTTATTCGGCTTGTCTCGCCATACGCTCCGGCTGATGCACCAGAACTCTTTCTGGATGGTGATTTATCATCTGATAGGCGTATTAATAGCTGCGGGTATTCTCTACCCGGTGTATGGCATACTGCTGACACCGATGTTGGCTGCAATCGTCATACTGCTTTCCTGCGTCACGCTGATACGCAGTTAAGATTAGCTGTTCCTATATTCCAGCGGACTCATTCCCATGTGCCTCTTGAAGTACTTTCCGAAGAATGAGGCACTGGGGAAATTAAGCGAATAGGCTATTTCTTGAATAGTCATGTCGGTGGATTTCAGCTTGGCTTTTATGTCGATGATGACAACGTGGGCAATTAGATCCAGTACATTTTTCCCGGTTACCAGTTTGATTGTGGTACTGAGATGTTGCAGGGATATGCCCAGTTTTTCGGCATAGAATTGTGCGCGGCGTTCGGTAGTATAGTTTTCGATAACCAGTTGTATAAATTCCCGGCAGATTTCCTCTTTTCGACTTTTAATTCTGTTTTGGGACTCCGGACGGTTACTGTACAGCTCATTGATCCCATAGAGAAACATGTTCAGCACACTTTGCGCCATTCGTGTTTTGGGCATATACGGTCCGGTGGAGATGCGTGCCAGCAATGAAAAGTAGTCTTTGAAATAAGAAGCAATAGGTTCGTTGAGAGGTATAACGGGTGCTTCTATAATCTTGGAGTACGAATTCATGGTAGACTGGATTATGTTGACCCCGTTGAGGCAATGCTCTGAGAATCCGGCAAATCCAATTCGGACCTTTTCCTTTTGCCCGTAGAACTGAATGATAGTGCCAGGGAGGAGAGTCACAAAATCTCCTTGTTTAATCTCTGTGTCCATTAAATTGATAGATACCGTAATGGAGCCTTCAATGCACAAAGCGAAGATACATGCTTTCAGACGGCATGATTGTTTGTATATGTTCAAAATATCTTCTGTCACATCTGTCCATGCAATCAGGTCTACGGGGAGATCAACTTGAGGAAATTCCATAGTGCTGTCGTTTTTTGGTTTGCGCAAAGTTACACTTTTTTGTGGAAATGAATCGAAAAACTAGGTATTGAACAGGGATTATTTTTAATGGCTATTAAAGCCAAGAATAGTAGTTTGCCTACTGCTTTTCCCGTATTATCTCTTGCAGTTTCACCGGTTCGTTGGTAGTGATATAGTCTATACCTTGACTTATCAGCCATTTTATGTCATCAGTATTGTCTATTGGGAATGCATTTACTTTCATGCCCAAATCATGACATTCTTTAATCCATTCGGGATGTTGCCGGAACACATTTAAGCGGTAGTTTGGTCCGGTACATCCCCATTCTTTTAATTCTTTGGGAGATAGGTCGCCTTCTTGATAATAGACCGGGGTTCCCTTGGGGGCAAGACGAACAAATTCTTTGGCAACATGACGTGAGAAAGTAATGTATTCCATACGATCTTCCAACTCCATGCCCTTTACCATTTTTAGAATCTTTTTTACGGCACGCGTTTCTTGTTCTCGAGTTTTGTGAGCCTTTAATTCCAAGATGAGGCGGGTTTTCAGGTTACGGGCTTTTTCCAGATATTCTTGCAAAGTAGGAAGGTGCTCTCCATTATCCAATACGATAGCTGTACACTCTTTGACGGTTGATTCTTGCATATTTACTCCTTTGAAAACACTGCTCCAGTTCACCACCAGCTGGTCATCGTCGGTGAGCCATACATCAAATTCAGAACCGTAACAACCGACAGAATCGGCTTTCATCAGTGCGGCTATGGAATTTTGTGCCGAACCATTGGTTTTCCAAAAACCGCGGTGGGCAATAATTTGGGTGGATTGTGTCTGTGCATACCCGAAAGCGGCGGGTAATAAGAAAAAAGTGATAATGAGTTTTTTCAGTTTCATAGTGTTTTTTTATTATTGATTGTTTTCGTATTAGTAATATAAAAGGTTGCTAAAGATTATATCACAATGAAATAGAGGAACACGCTGCTTATTGTCAAGATCAAACCAATAGCAGTTTCGTAAACAATAAGTTTTAGCAATTCTTTGACTCCCATGCCTACTGCTCCGCCTGTTGCATGGAAAAAGGAACCATGAGGAAGATGATCCAGTACGGTGGCTCCTGCATTAATCATGGCAGCTCCCCAAGTGGCGGCTACTCCTGCTCCAAGTATAGACGGAGCAAATGAAGCGGAGGCGATAGTGGCCCCTGCTGTGGTGGATGCAGTGGCGGCACACATCAAAATACCTGATAGAGGTGCCATAATAACTCCGCCATCATTCCAGTTAGCAAGCAGATGTATTAAAATATCTTTAATGTCCGAGGCTTTTATAATACCTGCCAAAGCACCTGTGCCAATTAGAAGTATAGCGATAGAGGACATTTTCTCTAATCCATAGGACAGGCATTCATTGGTCTTATGCCAATTGCGGGTTGCTATAATTCCCGCTATTCCTCCTGCCGATAAAGCAACTAACGGATCAATGGCAATTCCAGCCAAAGGACGGAGTGCAAGTAGGGCTACGGTTACAATCGGTGCAACCATACTGCTTAGGAAAGAAGGAAGGTGCTCTTTCTCTTCCGGCAATTTATAAGGTTGCAAGGTTGCATTCTTCGGCAATAGAGGCACTATGACATATACTGTAAATAACAATCCAATAAGTGCCGGTATTATATTGGCAGCCATAACAGAAGGCAATGATGCTCCAAAATTCTCGGCGGCAATAATGGTATTAGGATTGGGTGAAATAATATTTCCGCATTTTCCTCCGCCGATCATGGCTATTAATAATTTACTTTTAGGCAAATTGAGCCTGCTTCCGGCAATGAGAGCAATAGGAGCAATAGTGATAACCGCTACATCGATGAATACTCCAATGCCGGTGAGCAACATGGCAGCCAAAGCGAGAGCTAAATAAATTCGCTTCGGTCCAAGTTTTTTAATGATAGTTTCTGATATGGTGGAAGCTGCGCCTGTTTTTACCAGCATTCCTGTAAGCACTCCCGCTGCTAATATACGTATAATGGCGGGCGAAATCTCCATTATTCCGGATATCATCTCTGTAACAGTATTTTATAATCCCCATCCCGACAGTAATCCACCGATTAACGCACCTAAAATAAGACTATATACAGGGGATACTTTTTTGACAATTAATATAATAGACAAAGTCAGCCCTAACATTGCCGCTAATGCACTGTTCATATCGTATTTTATTAGTAGTTTAAATTATTCTTATTTGTTCTCAGTATAATATTTTATTGTGGTTAGGATTTGCTCTACCGTAGACTGCATGTTGGCTGTTGCCGAATCCTTCTGCATGGCTTTTTCAAGACTTATAGGAGTATTTATGATAGAATATATACCGATAAAGCCCATTTCTTTAAGTTCCTGGCATATTTCCACTGATCCACCTATTGCAAGGGTAGGGATCCCTTTTTGTTTGGCATGTCTCAATATCCCTGCTGCAGTTTTGCCCGTAGCAGTTTGAAAATCTATCCGTCCCTCTCCTGTAATGACCAGGTCCGCTCCTTCAAGAATCGAATCAAACCCAATGGCATCAAGCACCATTTCAATACCTTTGGTTAGTCTGGCATTCAAAAAGGCTTTAAAAGCACCACCTAATCCGCCGGCTGCACCTGCTCCACTCAATGGTATTATGTCTTTTTGGAATTGCTCTGCTATAATTTTAGCAAATGAATACATGCCATCATCCAAAGCCTTTACCATTTGAGGATCTGCTCCTTTTTGGGGAGCAAAAACATGTGCTGCTCCATTAAGCCCGCAAAAAGGAGTATTGACATCGCAAGCCACAATGAATTCTGATTTTCGTGCTTCGGGCACAAGAGATGACATATCTATCTGAGCAATGGATTTAAGATCTTTGCCACAGCCTTTTAACCTTTGTCCTTGGCTATCAAAGAATTTCACTCCTAATGCAGAGAGCATGCCTGTACCTGCATCATTAGTAGCACTGCCGCCTATTCCAACCAAGAATTTGCGGCATCCCCTGTTCAATGCATCTAAAATCATTTCACCGGTTCCATATGTAGAAGTAATCCAGGGATTTTGTTCATCAGGAAGCAATAGCGGGAGACCACTGGCAGAAGACATTTCTATAACAGCCGTTTTTACACCGTTTAAATTAACAACTCCATATTCTGCTTCTATCGGTCTTCCTAAAGGGTCTGTAACAGCAGTTGTATACAGATCCCCTCCTAAAGATTTGATAATGGCCTCTACTGTTCCTTCGCCACCGTCCGCTACATTTGTTTTGATAACATTACACTGTGGAAAAACGTTCTTAATTCCTATTTCCACAGCATTAGCCACTTCTATTGAAGTTAATGAGCCTTTAAATGAATCCGATGCTACAATAATTTTTTTCATGTCTTTCATGTTATTTTGTGTTTATAGTATCTGAGGCACAAAGTTATTAAAATACAAAAATGTGATATGCGCTTTTAATAAGAATGAGACTTGTCTCTATGCCTTGGTAGTTGCAAAATTATGAAAAAATCAAATTCAGTGTTATATTTCTATATAAATTTGTTGTTGCAAAATGATATAAAATGCTGAAATTTACTACTAATATGATGTCTCTTTTTGGAATATCATGCTTTTGCATTAGTTTAATTGAGGCTCAAACATAGCCCTTAATCATAAAATTATGTGATTTGGTGATATACGGAGTATGAAATAAATGTAGTACATTTGCTCTATGAGACTGGAAATATCTGATTGGAGAAACGTTCCCTATGCTGAGGCATGGGACAGACAGACGGCTTGTTTTGATGCGCTTGTGCATGCCAAACAAGTGGGAGAGGAGTATGTAAATCATATTATACTCTGTGAGCATCCGCATGTATATACGCTGGGGCGCAGTGGCAAGGAAGGCAATATGCTGCTGAGTGAAGAACAACTTAGTGCAGTAGGAGCTTCGTTGTATCATATAGACCGGGGAGGTGATATTACTTATCATGGGCCGGGACAGCTTGTTTGTTATCCTATCCTGAATTTAGAAGAGTTTTCTTTGGGTTTGAAAGAGTATGTGCACTTGCTGGAAGAAGCGGTGATACGTGTCTGTGCTTCTTATGGGATAACTGCCGGTCGTGTGGAGAAAGCTACCGGTGTATGGTTGGATGGAAACTCTCCACGTGCCCGTAAAATCTGTGCTATCGGTGTGCGTAGTAGCCATTATGTCACAATGCATGGCCTGGCCCTCAATGTTAATACCGATTTATGCTATTTCAGCTATATCAATCCTTGCGGATTTATAGATAAAGGGGTAACTTCGCTTCAAAAAGAGTTGGGAAAGGAAGTGCCGATAGAAGAGGTAAAGAAACGGCTTTGCAATGAATTGAAAGAACTGCTTTAAGATATGTAATCAATGAAAATATAGTTAGTTAACATCTTCTTTGTAATGATGTTAACTTCTTGTATTGTAATAAGTTAACTTGCTGTTTGCATGATGTTAACTTATTATAGTCAATGATGTTAACTTCATTGCGGGCTTTTTTGATTCTACTTTGCTAATCTTGAAAAATAGGGGGAAGATAGGCTTGAGAAGTGTTTATTAAACGTTCGTTTAATAAAAGCAAAGATATGGTAGTTTTTTGTATTGGCAAAATGTTTGATAGGAAATCTTTGGGTTTTATAGCTAGCATATAAGTTAAATGCCTGTTTATTAGATAATAATCATTTGTAATTATATCAGTCAACTTTTGCGTTTTTTCATATATTTCCACTTTATATCGTTTGCTTCTGAAAGGTGTTTATTAAACGAACGTCTAAAAACACATATTTGTTTTTAAATTATTAGTTTTCAGCTCCTTAAAAGAGCTTATTGATCACATAACTGTTTCAACATTCTCTTTCTGTGATAGTGGGGAATTTTGGGATAATATGGATGCAGACTAAACTATTGGAAATAATTGCATTACATGAATTGATCGGAAGGTACTTTGTTACTCCGGTGTCCCCAAAGAATATCCTTTTCACACGACTTTATTTTATCCGAAACCTTACGATTATTACTTGGTAATGCCACGTTCATCAGAAAATATTCAATCTGAATCGCAGTATATTTCTAATTGTCAATTAAAGAGAGATTGCCAATTACATTGGTATGCTGTCCGCGTAACTTACAGTCGTGAATTGTCTCTCAAAGACTATTTGGATAAGGCGGATATAGAGAATTTCATTCCCATGCATTATGAATATATCATGAGAAACGAACGTCGTGTTCGCAAGCTTGTCCCTGCCATACACAATTTAGTCTTTATCCGTTCCACGCGTGCATGTATTGACGAAATTAAAAATAATTATGCTCTGAATATTCCTGTCCGTTATATTATGAATCGGGAAACTCGTCAGCCTGTCATTATTCCGGATGCACAGATGCGCAGTTTCATATTAGTTGCGGGCACGTACGATGAGGCTGTTATTTATGTGGAACCGGAAGAACTGAAGTTAGTGAAAGGTACTAAAGTACGCATCACAGGCGGAGTTTTTGAAGGAGCTGTTGGCGAGTTTGTGCGTCTCCGTCACGACCGTCGTGTAGTGGTGAATATAGAAGGTGTTATGGCAGTTGCTACTACATTCATCCATTCCTCACTGATAGAACCGATAGAAAATATCTGAATATTTGTAAATCAATAACTTCTATATCTTAGAAAAATGAACGATCACGTTTCATCTTTGTACACTCTTGCCCATGAACTTCTGAACTTGGGCATGGACGATAGTCCCATTTACAGCGACCACTTCGCCCGTTTGAATCGCGAAGTTTATGAACAAGCTCTTAGACTGTATAGCGCTCCGGAAGGTGACACTCCGGAAGAAGAAGCCAGGCTTTGCCTTTCTATTTTAGTAGCCCTAAATGCTACTTTTTATGATAATGGCCGCAAACAACAATATATCCAGCATCTTCTCGACCGTTGTTGGAATGTTCTTGATAGACTTCCTGTTTCGCTTCTGAAAGTTCGCCTGCTTACCTGCTGCTATGGTGAGGTTTATGAGGAAGAATTAGCCAAAGAAGCTCATTCCATTATTGATACTTGGGATATATCTTCATTGACTTCCGAACAAACTGAAATAATCGGTGAGTTAAGAAATTTAGAAGAGAATCAATATCCTTTTGAGGTTATAGATTAATTCTGTTTGACATTTATTGTAGTGAACTTCATTTTTATAATTCTGATATTTCTGATATCGGCAGTTATCGCCCGTATCCTGATACCGCGTATTTTATTGATATCCCTGCGCAAGAAACTTTTTGACATTCCGGATGATCGCAAGGTACATAAGAGAGCTATTCCGCGTTTAGGTGGCGTGTCTTTTTTCCCCACCACCTTATTTGCTTTCTGTCTTGTTTATACTTTCCGTTTGTTAGGAGGTGACAGTGTTTCAACACTTTATGCAAGCTATCTGTTACCGGAGTTATTGTTATTTGCCTGCGGTATGACTTTACTTTATCTGACAGGTATTGCTGATGATCTTGTTGGCGTCCGTTATCGTCAGAAGTTCGTTATTCAAATCTTCTGTGCCTGCCTTTTTCCTTTGTCAGGACTTTGGATAAACGATTTGTATGGTTTATTCGGTATACATGAACTTTCGGTCTATGTAGGTATACCTTTCACCATACTGACAGTAGTTTTCATCACCAACGCCATTAATCTGATAGACGGAATTGATGGTCTTGCTTCCGGTTTAAGCAGCGTGGCATTATTGATTTTCACTTTTCTTTTTATAGAGAAAGGACTTTGGAGTTATGCCATGCTCGCTGCAGGCACTTTCGGTGTGCTTGTCCCGTTTTTTTATTACAACGTATTTGGCAGTGTGGAGCGTGCCCGTAAGATTTTTATGGGAGATACGGGCAGCCTTACTTTAGGTTATACGCTTAGCTTCCTTGCCATAAAGTACAGTCAGCACAATGCGGATATAATGCCGTATACCGAAGGAGCTTTTATCATAGCTTTCAGCACTATGATTATTCCGGCGTTCGATGTGGTACGTGTTGTTTTGGTCCGTATTCGTGAGGGACATAGCCCTTTTGAACCGGATAAGAATCATATCCACCATAAATTACTGGCGATAGGGTTGTCGCCGAGAAAGGCAATGCTGAGTTTGCTTTTCATGTCTTGTTCTTTTAGTGCGGCCAATATTCTGCTAGTATCTTATGTAAATAATACGGTGCTGCTGGTGGCTGATATCGTGATCTGGATAGGGCTGAATCTGCGGTGGGATTATTTGAGAGATAAGAAGTAAAAGTAACTCCCTGTATTCAGTATGGGGCTGTTCCAGTGTTTGTAGATGTCACTGTTCCTGAATATAATATTGATGTGACACAATTGGAGGCTGCATACTCTGCCAGGACAAAAGCTGTTATGATTGCACATTCATTAGGTAATCCTTTTAATCTGGAGGCTGTAAAGTCCTTTTGTGACAAGTATAATCTTTGGCTGGTAGAGGATAACTGTGACGCTTTAGGTTCAACTTATATAATTAATGGTGAGGAAAAGAAGACAGGTACAATTGGAGATATAGGTACGAGTAGTTTTTATCCTCCCCACCACATGACTATGGGAGAAGGTGGTGCTGTTTATACAAACAATCCCCAATTGCATAAGATTGTGAATTCATTCCGAGATTGGGGACGTGACTGTTGGTGTGTAGGCGGTGTGGACAATACTTGCGGTTGTCGTTTTACCAAACAATTCGGTGAGCTCCCCTTTGGGTTACGATCATAATGTCTATTGTCGTACATGAAACATCGAGGGCTATTCTTTTATTGACAGCATATAAACCGGGAGGTAAATTTGGCGCTTTGCAGATAGACCTAAGTACTGACAAGGTACTTTCTTTTCAAGAAAAACCTGAGGGCGACCGTAATTGGATTAATGCAGGTTATTTTGTTTGTGAGCCTGAGGTGTTCGGTTATATTCCAGAAAATGACGATATGGCTATATTTGAACGTACTCCTTTGGGCGTATAGCTGGCGATGGTAAGATGCATGCTTATCGTCATACGGGATTTTGGAAACCTATGGATACACTTCGTGATAAAACGGAGTTGAATGAGATGTGGGATAGGAATCATGCTCCTTGGAAAGTCTGGTGACAAATTGAACAATACTATTTGAAATATTTGTTAGTGTCGGATAAAATACCGTTCTTTGTCTAATAATAAATAAAGGCATGTTGCCATGAAAATGAAAGTATCCGAACCAGCAGTAGCATATAATACTCCTTATCTCCAAAGCTTGAAGAATAGGATAATAGCTTCTCTTGATACCACTACTGATGAAAGGAAGTTGCAGGAATGTTTGGCACTGCTACATGCAGATGAAATGCCCGGTATCTATTCTGATGAAGAGTTTGCGGAAGAACTTCGGTTGTCGGAATCGGGAGGTAATGCTACAAAGGCAGAAGTGAATGCTTTTTTTGCACAATGGGGACACTGAATATCGTTGTACGTAAAAGAGCTTTGAGTACTATTCAGAAAGTGGCGGAATGGTATATGTGTGAAGTAAATAATACAGCAGCACAGCATTTTGTTGATGACGTCTATAATGTCATTTCTACATTGTCGCATTCCCCGTTTATTGGACTATTGGATGAGCAATATTCTACATCAAAAAACAAGTATTATAGCTTCCTTCTTCATCCAAAATATCGTATAGTATATCGTTTTACGAAAAGTACTCTTTATATAGTGGCCATTCGTGCTACCATGATGAAACAACATTAATCATCCATTTTACTGATTCTATTGTAAGCACTCATTATATGATTCTTGACCTGTCTTCATTTCGGCTTTACCTTTGCGTCGAATTTAAAAATCGACAAAGATGAATATGAGTGAATTTTACAGTGAGTTTTTATTCCGTTATCAAACGGATGCCGTTCCCCTGAAGATTTCGACCAACGCCTATTGTATTTCTGGAGGTGTTGAATATCGTAACTTCATTAAATGGTATCATTAGCCTTTCAGAACTGGTCCGTCGTAAAATGAATGATACCGATCGCTATGAGATTAGTTGGGACAAGCTTTGAATCATGCAAGAGCAAGATACTATCAACATATTAATCTCCCGGTTGATGTCTAAAGATGATGAACTTGTTCGTCTTCGTAAAGACAACGAGCGTCTTCTTTTCGAGCAGCGTGAAGGCAATCATCAGATTCTGGAGAAACGGAAACGCCAATTATATGGCCGCAAGTCTGAGAAATCTTCTTCTTTACTCAAAGAAACCGAGAAGGATTTGAAAAATGACAAGGATGATTTTGACGGGAGTAATCCTCCCACAGCAGCCGGCAATAACTCATCTGCTGCTGCCGTATCTGATATGAATCCTGCCCTGTCTTCCTTCGCCCGCTCTATTTCCGAGGGTTTTCGTTCGGATTATAGCAAGCGTTCCACTTGTGTGGATAATGTGGTGATGCATTCTTGCGATGAAAGTTGCATTCCTTCTGATGTCCGCAAGATTGATATTCGTCATTGGATTCTTTATAAGCTGGATTGGAGTGTTACCAAACATGTTTTTGAGTTGCTGCGTGTGATAGTTCAGTCCGGTACTATTTCCAATTACTACGAACCGTCTGATACAGCTGATTCCCTGCGCCATTTTGGAAATGTTTTTCCCGGCTATCACGTTGATTTGGATATGATCGCTCAGATTTTGGTGGACAAGTATCAATATAGCATGTCCCTGGAACGTGTGGTTGATTGCTTTAAGGATGCAGATGCCGCGTTTTCTTCTTCTACCACAGTGTTGAACTGGGTACACCGGCATATTCAGGAGTTGGATAAACTGGATGCTCCTCTGCGTAGTATTCTTCTGAGCGAGGGTAGTTTCTTGTTTTGTGAGGAAACGACCGGGTTGGTTAAAGTCTTGAATAAGACTACCGGTAAGTTTGAATATCGCAAGAAGTATATCTGGGGTATCAAGAAGCCGGTATTGAAAGTTGCTTATTATTTGTATGATCGTGGTAGTCGAAGTATGGAAGTTGCCGGTAAATTCTTCAAGGATTTTTTTTGGTAGTATCACTACCGACGGTTATAATGTTTACAAGTTGTTTGACCGGCATCGTGAAGGAGTTGTTCGGTATGGTTGTATGACTCACGTGAGGCGTAAGTTTGTGGAAGCCTTGCATGCGGATTCCCGTTCGGCAAAAGTAGTTCAACTGATCTCTGAACTTTATTGGATCGAATCGGATTGCCAGATTCATTTTCTTTCAGAGTCGGAACGTGCTTTAGAGAGGCAAAAGCGTTCTATACCGATTTTGCAGCTACTCTTTTCACCAAGGCTGTTCGTTATGCGGTGCACGAATGGGAAGCTGTGTGCCGTTACGTGAACGATGGTCAGGTCGAGATAGATAATAACACAGCCGAACGTTTGATGAAGCCTATTTGTCTGAGGAGAAAGAATTATTTGTTCTGCGGTTCGGAACAAGCCGCAAAAAATGCGTCTTTGATTTACTCAATCATAGGAAGCTGCAAGATGAACGGACTACGTCTTGTTAAATATATTGCAGATGTTTTACGAAAATTAGTATCCGGCGATACGGATTATATGGCGCTTCTGCCAATGAATATTGGAAAATAACTTAATTTTTAATCACAAAATAACTCAATGTGGGCTACAATACCTTTATAGGCATTATAGCCGTACAGTGAGTGCTTACGTTTTAAAAGTGCCCAAACTAAGGGAGTATGCCGTTGAACAGAGTACTAACTTTCCTTTTTACGATATGTTCAAATTTAGTGCTAACATAATACTATTATATAAAATTTTATGAATAAGAAAGTTTATATTGGTATGACCGCTGACATTATGCATCCCGGTCTGATCCATATCATTAATGAAGCCACCAAATATGGCGATGTAATAGTTGGTCTTTTGACAGACAAGGCTATTGCAGAACATAAGCGCCTCCCTTATCTGACATACGAGCAGCGTAAAAAAGTTGTTGAGAATATTAAGGGAGTTTCTGAAGTAATACCTCAGGAAGAGTGGAGTTATGTTGATAATTTAAAACGCATCAAACAGATCGGAAGAGC
>ERZ506791.739-NODE-739-length-12283-cov-4.191364_pt1 | contig 12283 bp, 8 predicted proteins | sample MGYA00513184_ERZ506791 | MGnify/ENA metagenome assembly ERZ506791
CGGGAGCCGATTAGCGCGAGGTCTGGCGGCGCAGTTCGGCGGGCAGCACGAAATGCATGTTCTCCTTGATGGTTTCCACGGATTCCATACCCGTATACCCCATGCCACGCAGCGCATCGATCACGCCCTGCACATACATCTCCGGCACGGATGCCCCCGAGGAAACCCCCACTGCCTCCACGCCTTCGAACCATGCCGGTTCGAGTTCGCTGGCATCGTCCACACGATGCGCCTTACCGCATGCCCCCGTCTTCGCCGGAGCATCCGCGGCGCTGAACCGGGCGTCGAGCCCTTCCTGCCCCACTTCCATCAATCGCACGGAATTCGAGGAGTTGGCCGAGCCCACGATCACCACGCAATCGGATTGTTCGGCAACCAGTTTGACCGCCGCCTGGCGATTCGATGTCGCATAGCAGATATCCGAGCTGGGCGGCATTTCAATCCAGGGGAACCTTGCGCGCAATGCCGCAATGGTGTCGGCGGTCTCATCCACGCTTAACGTGGTCTGCGTCAGCAACACCAGTTTGGTTTCCGGCTGGAAGTCGAGTTTGGCCACATCGCCCTCATGCTCGATCAGATGCACATGCTCCGGCGCCTCCTCCACCACGCCAACGGCCTCATCGTGGCCTTTGTGCCCGATGTAGATGATCTCGTAACCTTCCTTGACAAAACGCAGCACCTCGCGATGCACTTTGCTTACCAGCGGGCAGGTGGCATCGACCACATGCATGCCGCGCGCCGCGGCCTCGGCTTTGACCGCCGGAGACACGCCGTGGGCGGAAAATACGATTGGGATGCCGGCTTCGGCGGCGGCATCGGGAATCTCAGCCAATTCCTGCACGAACACCGCGCCCTGCGCGGCCAAATCCTCGACGACATGCTTGTTGTGCACGATCTGGCGGCGCACATACACCGGCGGCAATCCGTCGGCACGTGGCGTATCGGCGGATTTGAGAATCGTCCGCACCGTCAGAATCGCCCTATCCACGCCGGCGCAGAATCCGCGCGGATCCGCCAGCACGATGCGTTTGCCCATGTCAAGCCGCCTTCCAATCGTATCCATCCATCACAACAGCAATCACCAATATTAAGGCACGGGCGCCGTCAATCGACATCGGCCGTCTTCATCCGCAGAATTTCCACACGACAAGCGCATCCACCACCACATCGTGAGCGGTAACATAGTAGCGGAAACACAGTCGACAACACTATGGAGTGATTTATGACCTGCACCAATCTGCCGCCACGCACCGGACAGCAATTTTCCATTTCGCATGGCGATTACCATGCCGTCGTCACCGAGTTGGGCGCGACGCTGCGCAAACTGACCTACCAGGGCGAGGACATCATCGTCTCCCCCGGTCCGGATGACATGGTGACCTGCTGCCACGGCCAGCTGCTCATCCCGTTCCCGAACCGCATCGAGAATGGCGAATACACCTTCGAAGGCAAGACCTACACGCTGCCGATCGACGAGCATGAGCGCCACAACGCCATCCACGGCTACGGCAAGCGCGCGTTCTGGAAGCTTGTCTCCCTTAAAGAGGATGCCGTGACCCTCAGCTGGCGCGCCCCCAACATGGAGGGATATCCGTTCGACATCGTGGTGACCGCGACGTACAGCCTCGCCGACGATGGCCTGCATCTGAACATCAGCGCCTACAACAACGGCGATGCGGACGCACCGTGGGCCTTGGCCATCCACCCGTGGCTCGCCAACGGCTTCAACGGATACGGCGATGAGATCGACGCCCACAACGCCAAGTGCAGCCTGACCGTGCCGGGGCGCACGCATGTCACCGTCAACGAGAACCTCATTCCGACCGGCACCGAGCCGGTGGACGGCACCAAGTACGACCTGCGTAAGGACACGCTGCTCACCGAGCAGCCGTTCGACGACGCTTGGACGGATCTGGAGCATGCCGAAGACGGCACCGTCACCGCGGTGTTCACCCGTCCGGACGGCAAGAAGGTGCGTGTGGGCGGCGACGAGACCGTCACCTCGTTCCAGGTGTGCACCGGCACCGGTTTCCCGGCCATCAAGCATCCGGCCGGCGTGGCGGTGGAGCCGCAGACGGCATACGCGAACGCGTTCAACACCGGCAAGGACCTCATCGTCATCAAGCCGGGCGAGACGTCAAGCACGGCGCTGTTCATCGGGATGCTCGACTGATATAATCACCATCGGAATAAGTCCCGGCCACACAGCGGACGCCGAATTTGGCAAACGTCTCGCTCGTGTGCGATAATCCCGAAGGCTTATTAATCGCAAGTAAAGGAGTCCAATCATGGGCATGCGCGGACGTAAGCGCAAGGATCGTCGTAAGAAGGCCGCCAATCACGGCAAGCGCCCGAACGCCTGATCCCTGCCGGCGCGAATAGCGTCACAGAGCATGGAAAACCCCGCGGAATCATTACGGTTCGCGGGGTTTTCCCATATTCAGACGCTGATGCGGCGGGCGCGCCTCGCGTCACATCAGCGTGGCACTTGGCGCATGAAACGCCGCACGTCCTTCCAATTACTCGTCACAACAGTGGTCGAGTGTCGCCTCAAGCCTGTCGATCAGGCTTTGCGGCGCGTGTTTCGGCCGCAGGTACGCGCGCATCGCTGCGATCAGCGCACGTTCGCGTTCATCGCAACAGGTCTCCGGGTCGAAGCAGTCCCCGGAGGCCACGACATGCACGCTGGCATGCGTCACCTGCGTCACCACACCGTTCGTGTTGGTGGTGGTCGAAGTAATGGAGATGTGCCGTTCCATTGGTTCGCTCATGGTCGATCCTTCCCGGCAGTGGCATAGCCACGTTCCTTGGCGTAATTGGCAAGCTCACGTTTCAGCTGTGTGCGGGCGCGGTTGAGCCGGCTCATCACGGTGCCGATTTTCACGCCTTGTTCCTCAGCTACCTGGCTGTATGATTTGCCGTCGATCGCGGCGTCGATGAAAACCTGCCTGCGTTCCGGGGAAAGCCGGTTCAAAGCGGCCATGATCTCCTCCGGCGCGTAGGCGTCCAAGTATTCCTGTTCGGCGGATTTGAGCTGTTCGGAGGAATGCTCGGACGCGGAATACAGGTCCCAGTCGTCGTATTCGCCGGTGGAATCGTTGGCGCGTTGCGGCCGTCGCTTGGCTTTGGCGTACTGGTTGAAATAGGCGTTGCGTTCGATGGTGGTCATCCAAGCCGCGAAATTCGTTCCTTCTTTGAAGGAGTCGAACGCCTTGAATCCACGTTCGAAGGTGTCCTGCACCAGATCCTGCGCGTCGTCGGGATTGTTGGTCAGTTTCATCGCCTGCCGGTACAGCGAGTCCACAACGGGCATGGCAAGCTTCTCAAACCGCGCGCGCCGGCCCGCCATGGATTCCGTTTCTTGTTCAGTCACACCTTCATTGTAACTTCCCCGACGTCACACGTCGCGCACATGGTTGCCGCTAAAATGGCTCTTCGGTATCCGCTCGGCGTCTCATACACAGGGAGAACACGAAAACATGGCTTTGACTCTGGAATCGGCGGCCCGACTGCTCGATAGGCACGGACTGCTGCGCGAAATCATCCGCGGCGATGTCTGGACGCTTGATCCGCACGACATCAAGGGATTCGACGAGCCGTTCTCCGCAATCACCTACGACACCCGCAAGGTGGAGCCGGGCACGTTCCTGTGCTGCAAGGGCCGTTTCAAGGCCGAATATCTGCAGGGCATCGACGAACGCGGCCTTGCCGCCTATGTGTCGGAGAACGACTTCTCCGACGCCACGCAAGCTCCGGGCCTTATTGTGGATGACGTGCGCAAGGCCATGGCTTTGCTATCGGCTGAATTCTATGGTCGTCCGCAGGACCAGTTGAAGGTGGTCGGCATCACCGGCACCAAAGGCAAGACCACCACCGCCTATCTCACGCAGGCGATGCTCAATGGCTGTTCCGGCGGCAAGTGCGCGCTGTTTTCCTCCGTGGACAATTGTCTTGACGGCCACACCTACGTGGAATCCGATCTGACCACGCCGGAATCCATGGATGCGTTCCGCATGATGCGCGAGGCCGTTGATAACGGCATGGAATATCTCGTCATGGAGGTCTCCTCGCAGGCCTACAAGGTGGACCGCGTGTTCGGTCTCACATTCGACGTGGCCGCGTTCCTCAACATCAGCCCGGACCATATCAGCCCGATCGAGCATCCGACATTCGAGGATTATCTCCACTGCAAGCGTCAGATCGTCAAGAACTGCCGTGCCCTCGTATTGGGTGCCGATTGCGCGCGCGCCGACCTCATCCGGCAGGACGCACGTCATGCCAGCGTTCCCGTCACCACGTTCGCGCTTGGCGGCGATTCCACGGCAGACGTCATGGCCGCGCCGGCGAATGACGATCACAGCCGCTTCTCCATCGTCATCGACGGCACCTCGATCGGCGAGTTGAGCCTGACATTGGACGGCGATTTCAACTATGCGAACGCGGCGGCGGCCGTCGCGATCGCCCGTGCGGCCGGTTTCGATTTCGGTTCCGCACAGGCCAAGGACGCGTTGCGTGAGATGGAGCCGGTACGCATCGCCGGACGTATGGAGCATTTCAAGGACACGCGGTCGAACACCATCGCCATTGTTGATTACGCGCATAACTACGCGTCCGTCACCGCGTTGCTTGACTACGTCGATCAGCGTTACGGCAGCGAAAAGCCGGAAATCACGCTCATCACCGGCTCCGCTGGAAACAAGGCATACGATCGTCGCGCCGAAATCGTCCACGCCGCGCAGGACCGCATCGACCATCTCGTGCTCACTTTCGAAGACACCGACGACGAGCCTGTGGAACAGGTCTGCGCGGACATGAACGACAGCGTCACCAACCCGCAGCTTGACGTGAAGACCATTCTCGACCGCGCCGAAGCCGTGGAGACCACGGTAAGCCACGATCGCAAGGATCCCGAGCATCTGCACATCATCCTCATCATCGGCAAAGGCAACGAACGTTGGTTCAAAGACCACGGCAAGCACATCCCTTACGAGGGCGACGACCGCATCGTGGAACGCGTGTTCCGTCTCAAATAACAACTAAGGTGAAGGCATTATGACACGATTCCAACCGATTCTGCTGGGCAGCGACATCAACGTCTACGGCATGGCCAGGGCGTTCCATGAGGAGTACGGCATCGTTTCCGAGGCGTATGCGTATTTCCAGCTGAGCCCCACGAAATTCAGCCGTATCGTCAACGTGCACATCGTCGACGATTTCAACAACTTCGTCACGTTCCGTAATTTCATGCTCAAGCTCGGCAAGCGTATGAAGGCCGAGGATCCGGAACGCGTGCTGCTGCTCATCCCCTGCGGCGACGTGTACGCCAATCTGCTGAGCCAGTGCGGCGACGATCTTCGCGAATATTTCGTATACAACACGCTTGACGTGAACCTTTCGCGCCGGCTCGCCTACAAGTCCACGTTCTACCAGATCTGCGAGCAGTATGATCTGCCCCATCCGAAGACGCGCACCGTCACCGCCGATGAGGTGAAGGCGGGAGCCTACCGTGATTTGCCGTTCAGCTATCCGGTGGCCATGAAGCCCGCGAATTCGGTGGAATGGCTCAACATCGATTTCGAGGGCCGTCGCAAGGCCTACATCTTCAACGATCCGGCCGAATTGGAGACCATCATCAAGCGTGCGTACGATGCCGGATACACGTCCGAAATGGTGATTCAGGACTTCATCCCCGGCGATGATTCCCGCATGCGTGTGCTGAACGCCTATGTGGACCAGCATCATCGCGTGCGTATGATGTTCCTCGGCCACCCGCTGCTGGAGGATCCCTCCCCTGTCGCCGCGGGCAATTATGCGGCCATTCTGCCCGACTACAACGAGGGTGTGTTCCGTCGTATCAAGGCTTTCCTCGAGGACATCAAATACGAGGGCGTGGCCAATTTCGACATGAAGTACGACGAACGCGACGGCGAGTACAAGCTGTTCGAAATCAACCTTCGCCAAGGACGTTCCAGCTATTTCGTCACGCTGAACGGATTCAATCTGGCGAAGTATTTCGTCGACGACCTCGTCGAGGACACGCCGTTCGACGGCAACACCCTGTTCGGCCGCGGTTCGAAGCTGTGGCTTGAGATTCCGAAGTCGATTTTCCTTGATTACGTCGCAGAAGGCGCTGACAAGGAAACCGGCAAGCGCATGCTCAAGTCGGGCGATTGGGGTACCACCTTGGAGTATTCCAAGGATATGAATCCGCTGCGTTGGCTGATGATTCGGCACATGTTCTCGATTTACAAGAAGAGCTATGCCAAGTACTTCACCAAGAAGGGCGAGCTTAAGTGAAACGACCGTTTTTCGCCGTACTGGGCGGCATGGGCACGCTGGCCACCGAAAGCTACATCCGCTTGGTCAACCGCGCCACGCATGCCCATTGCGATCAGGATTATCTGGACTACATCGTCTTCAACGATTCCTCCGTGCCGGACCGCACCGCGTACATTCTCGGCGAATCCGACGAGAATCCCTTCCCCGTACTCGCCGACGATATCGAGAAGGCAACGGCGATGGGCGCGAGTTTCATTGTGCTCACCTGCAATACCGCGCACTATTTCTATGACGATTTCCAGGCGTTGACGACGGTGCCGATTCTGCATATGCCACGCGGCGCGGTGGCACGCATGGCTCAGCGTTATCCGAAGGATCGTTTTCCGCGGGTCGGTTTCCTCGGCACCGTGGGTTCGCGCAAATCCGGCGTGTACAAGCGTGCCGTCGAAGAGGCCGGATACACGTTCGTCGAACCGACCGACGAGTTGCAGGCCCGTATCACTTCGCTGATTTATGACGATGTGAAAGGTAGTGGCGAGCTCAATCTGGAACGCTACGAATCGGTGTTGCGCGATATGCTCGATCCGGCCGGCCCCTGCGCGTGCGACACGCTGATATTGGGCTGCACCGAGCTGAGCGTGCTCAACGAGGCGTTTCCGCTGCCCCAGCTGCCGGTCATCGACGCGCAGGCCGTGCTGGTGGAAGATACCGTGGCGCGGGCCGAAGCGTTGCGCGCGTAGCTATTATTTGTCACGCCTATCTTCGACTGCTTAGGCGTCGGACGATAAAACAAGATTGTGGGTGGCTTCCCATTGCCTGGGGAGCCACCCACAATCTGTTTTACATGGACGGTGTACGCCGCACGTATGGCGTCATCGTCCGATGTTGTTTCGCTTCGTCACTTCGTTTCGTTTTCCGAAGACGTTTCCGCATCCGCCGGTTCGTTGGCATCCGCCGCCTCATCCATTTCATCCGCATCGGCGTCTGCTAAAACGGAATCGTCCGGACCGACGCTGCCGAAATCGTTGATGTTGAAATCGGGGTTGGCGTCGGATTCGAAATCCACGTCAGCCTCGTCCTGCTTTTTGCGCGGTTCCGGATCGACGGCTTCCTGGAACACACGTTCGGCCTTTGGCTTCTTCAGGTCGGGGTTGATCTTCTCCTCCAGCATGAGTCGCGCATCACCGGCGGTGGTGAAGCTGCCACAGACGAGCACGCCATGACCGTAGCCGACGCCCAGTTCGTCATCGGCATCAACCATGTTGACGGCTTCCTGGATGGCGTCCGGCAATTCGGGAATGCAGGTGACGCGTTCCGGCCCGAAAACACGGTCCGCGATCTTCTTCAGATCCTCAGCCGGCATCACTCGGTCACGCCACGAGTTCTCGGTGACGATCACATGGCTCAGCAACGGTTCGAGCACGCCCAGATACTCCTCGACCTGCTTGTCCCCCATCATGGCGACCACGCCGACGAGCTGCTGGAAATCATAGTTCTCTTCAATGGCGGCACGCAGCGATTCGGCCGCGTTCACGTTGTGCCCGCCATCAAGGATGATGGTAGGCGAGGTACGAATTTGTTCGATACGTCCCGGAATGCGTACGCTGCTCAACGCTTCGGCCACCAAATCGCCGTCCAACGCGCCATTGACGGGAATCACCACTTCCGCCGCGCACAGTGCGGCGAGCGCGTTGTGTGCCTGATGCTCGCCGAATTTGGCGATCGGCACTTCCGTGTAGGTGCCGTTCGGAGTGCGCAGGGTGGCCACCTGGCCGCCGACGGCCGGCACTCGGGTGACGACTTCCGATTCGACGCCGTCGCGCACCAAGCTGGCGTGGTTCTCCTTGGCCGCGGCCTCGATAATCGGCATGACCTCGTCCTCGTGTGGCTGGCGGCCGATGATGGCGGTGCAGTTCGGCTTGATGATGCCGACCTTTTCCGTGGCGATTTCCTCCACGGTGTCGCCGAGCCATGCCATGTGGTCCATGTCGACCGGGCCGATGATGGCCGCGTCCGCGTCGAGCACGTTGGTGGCGTCCCATCGGCCGCCCATGCCGACTTCCACGATGGCGACGTCGACCGGCGCGTCGGCGAATTTCCAGATGGCCATGGCGGTGAGCACTTCGAAGAAGCTCATCTTCGGCTTGCCCAGCTCGTCCATTTTCATGTCCACGATGGCGACAAGGTCCTTGACCTGGTCCCAGGTGTCGACGAAATCGTCGTCGGACAGCTGCTGGCCGTCGATGGCGATGCGCTCGTTGACGTGTTCCAGATGGGGCGAGGTGTATAGGCCCGTACGCATGCCGTAGGCGCGGCAGATGGCTTCGGCCATGCGCGCGGTGGAGCCCTTGCCGTTGGTGCCGGTGATGTGGATGACGCGGAACGACTGCTCCGGATGGCCCATGATGTCGAGGATCATCTTCATGCGTTGCAGGTCGAGATTGGTGGTGTTGCGTTCCGATGGACGGCTCATGATGTCGCGTTCGACGTCGATCATGCTTTCGTTGTTGCGATTGGGATGTTCGAATGACATATTTCCCGTTTTCCTCCCGTACCTTGCGGACAGCACACTAAACTTTTCCCATTCTAGATGTCCGCATGAACGTTGCGCGCCGGGAAAAGTTATAGGATGGGTTGCGGTAATTTCCGTACGTTACGAATGCATGTTCAGGAGATGTGATGGGCGAAGTCATTACTGACAAGGACAAGGAATACGAGAAGATGGAGCGGGAGTCCGCTCCGGGACCGGATCAGGCCATGAGCGATCGTGTGAACAATCGTTCGCTGCGTCCGCGTTCCGAGGCGTTCAAGGAGTTCATGACCACCGGTTGGGATGACAACGAGCCGCAGATCGAGCCGTTGGAGTCCTCCAAGTACACGCCGGCGCGTCTGGAGGCGTTGGGCAAGGCGTTCCCGGGCGAGCGTATCGTGATTCCGGCCGGACAGCCGAAGGTGCGCAACAACGATTGCGATTACGCGTTCCGTCCGGATACGACGTTCTCCTACTACACCGGTTTGGGTGAGGATTTCGAGGCCGGCGCGGTGCTGGTGCTGAATCCCGTCGATCCGGATTCTCCGGAGGCGAAGGCCGGCAAGACGCATGTTCCGGAACTGTTCGTGGCTCCGCGTGCCAACCATTACACGCAGGACTTTTTCATGAACGCCCATTATGGCGAGTATTGGGTGGGTCCGCGTGCCGGTGTGAAGGAAATGACCGCGATGACCGGCATCGAAACCAACGACATCGCGCAGCTGCCCGACGCGTTGAGCAAGGATGTCGGCACTGAGGCCGGCGCGGTGCGCGTGCGCGTGATTCGTGAAGCCGATCCGACGATTACCAGCATGGTCGAGGAGATCCGTGAAGCCAACGGTTTCGCCGATCCGGACAATAACACCGCTGCCGATGACAAGCTGCACGAATTCGCCGCCGAGGCACGCATGTGCAAGGATGAGTATGAGGTTCGTGAGATGCGCAAGGCGGTCGCGGCAACCAAGCATGGTTTCGACAACATTCTGCGCAAGATTCCGTCTTCCCTTGGCAAGCCGCGTTCGGAGCGCATGCTGGAGGGCGCGTTCAACGCCATCTCCCGTGAAGAAGGCAACGAGGTCGGCTACGACACCATCATCGCTTCCGGCGCCCACGCTCCGATTCTGCATTGGATGCGCAATACCGGTACCGTGGAGTCGGGCGAGCTGCTGCTCATCGACGCCGGTGTGGAGGTCAACAGCCTGTATACCGCCGACATCACCCGCACGTTCCCGACCAACGGCAAGTTCACCGATTTCCAGAAGAAGCTGTACCAGGCCGTGTTGGATTCCCAGCAGGCCGGTTTCGAGGCGGCCAAGCCGGGCGCCACGTATTCGGACATCCATCATGCGTGCATGCGCGTGATCGCCGAACGTCTGCATGACTGGGGTATTCTGCCGGTCGATGTCGAGGAGTCGCTCTCCCCTGAAGGCCAGCAGCATCGCCGTTGGCTCGCCTGCGGCGTGGCCCACCATCTGGGTCTCGACGTGCATGATTGCGCGCAGGCGCGTTATGAGTCGTATCAGAACGCCAAGATTCGTCCGGGCATGATCTTCACCATCGAACCGGGCCTGTACTTCCGTGAGGATGATCTGCTGATTCCGCCGGAATACCGTGGCATCGGCATTCGTATCGAGGATGATGTGCTCATGACGGAGGATGGTCCGGAATGGATTTCCGCGGGCATTCCGAAGCAGATCGACGATGTCGAGGCGTGGATGGCCGATATGGCCGCCGAAGGCGTGAAGGCCTGAGGACGCATCATGCCCACGCCTGAATTCGTGCTCTCGCTACGTGAAAAAATAGGCCACGATCTGTTATGGCTCATGGGCGTCTCCGGCTATGTCGAGGACGAGCAGGGCCGTGTGCTGTTGGGGCGTCGTTCCGACACCGGCGAATGGGCCATGGTGTATGGCATCAACGAGCCCGGAGAGGAACCGGCCGATACCGTTGCCCGCGAGGTCAAGGAGGAGACCGGCGTGGATGTGGTCGTCACCGATCTGGTGTCGGTCAAATCGTCCAGAAAGGTCCTCACCTATGCGAATGGGGACAACACCATGTACATGGATCACCTGTTCATCTGCAGGCCCGATCCGAATGGCAACACGGAGCCGTTCGTCGGCGATGAGGAAAGCCTCAACGTGGGCTGGTTCTCCCCTGATGCTCTGCCCGAACCGTTGGCAGCCACCACGGTGGAACGCATGGCTTACGTACGCGAATATCTGAAGGCCAAGGCGAATGGCGATTCCCATGCCCAGTTTGCCTTCAACGGCACCATCCGCTGAAATCGCCTTCCATACATCATAAAATGGAATCCCCGCAACGTTTCAAGCGTTGCGGGGATTCCTTTTTATTAGATTCCGTGGATCAGCTCACTGCTGGGCGGCAAGCAGCTCATGCAGATGCTCGCGATGCTTGCGCTGTTCGCGCGGATCGGGCACCGGCAGGGAGGCCAGCAGCTTCTGCGTGTACGGGTTCTGCGGATTCTGCATGATCTGGTCCGCATCGCCATGTTCCACGATCTGGCCCTTGTGCATCACCATGATGCGGTCGGCGAGCATGTCGACCACGGCGAGATCGTGGGTAATGAACAGGCATGCGAAGCCGATTTCGGCCTGCAGCTTCTTGAACAGTTCCAGCACCTTCGCCTGCACCGACACATCCAACGCGGAGGTCGGTTCGTCGGCGATGAGCAGGCTTGGCTTCAACGCCAACGCGCGTGCCAAGGAGGCGCGCTGGCGCTGGCCGCCGGACAGCTCGTGCGGGAAACGGTTCATGTAGGCGCGCGGAAGCTGCACCATCTCAAGCAGATCGCCCACATACTTGCGGGCGTCTGATACCGACGAGAACTTCTTGTGCACGATCAACGGTTCGGCCACGTTTTCCGCGATGGTCATCAGCGGATTGAACGAGCTGCCCGGATCCTGGAACACGAAGCCGATGTCGGCGCGTTTGGGTTTGAAGTCGCGTTCCTTCACACCGTTCATTTCTATGCCTAGAACGTTCAGGGAACCGCCGGAAACCTTCTGCAGGCCTGCGATGGCACGGCCAGTGGTGGATTTGCCGGAACCGGACTCGCCTACCAGACCGAGCACTTCGGAACGGTGGATGGTGAAGTCGATGCCGTCCACGGCCTTGAAATCAGGCTGCATGAGATGACCCGGATACGTGATGGTCAGTCCCTTGGCATCGACCGCGATGGGCTGATCGCGCCAATCCTTCTCACGTTCGATGACCTTGCCATCGGCATCCTTGACGACCAGTTTCTGGCCAATACGCGGCACGGCGGCAAGCAGACGCTTGGTGTAGTCGTCCTTCGGCGAGTAGAAGATCTGCTCGACGCTGCCCTGTTCGACGACGTGGCCGCGGTACATGACCACGACCTCATCGGCGATGTCGGCGATCACGCCCATGTTGTGGGTGATGATGAGCACGGATGCGTCGAACTCGTCGCGCGCCAGACGCAGCAGGTCGAGG
>ERZ506791.740-NODE-740-length-12283-cov-3.972195_pt1 | contig 12283 bp, 9 predicted proteins | sample MGYA00513184_ERZ506791 | MGnify/ENA metagenome assembly ERZ506791
GGTGGCGCATGGCGGTATGTGGCGGTTTCCATACTGGCGTTGATCGTATTGCTGGCCGCGGTGTCATTGGTGTTGCCTTTCGTGCTGCGCGTGTCCCGTATGATGTGGATCGCCGTGTTCGCGGGATTGGCGACGGCCTTGCTGTCCGCGGCGATTGCGGTGGCCGTCGATGTGGATGGTCCGGTCTCCGGTTCCATGCTTCCGGGAACCACATATGCGATGATGGGCTTGCTCGCCTGCATCTGCATGATGTCGGGCGGCGCGGTTCGACGTTTCGTCATGCTGAGACAGCATGAGAAGACCGGCGCCGTCGAAATCGAAGGACGCGGCTCGAAGGCAGTGTCGATTGCCTCGCATGTGGGTCGTGCCGTATTGGTTTGCCTGCTGGCCGTCTCTGTCGTGGCCTGTGCGGGATTCAACTATGTCGAATGCGATCACAGCCAGGTAAAGACCAGCGATGCTGGACTGCCGATGGTGGCGACCGATTTCCTTGGGCAGGATGATGCACGTCGCGTGCTTGCCTTGCGTGCCGATAGCGCCGAATCGGTCAGCTACAGTGTGATGCGTACCGGTCGTGGCGACTTGATTGACAGCTCTCCCGCGCAACGCGTCGAAGTGGTTTCGGGACGTTCCGACGGGTCCAGCAGAACCATTGCGCAGGATTGCGCCCAGTTGCTGGCCAATGCCGATTCCGATGCCATCAACGAGCTTGGCAAGTTGGGTTTCGGCGGCATTTACGTTATCAAGCAGAACGGCGACAAAGCGCAGCGAGAGGCCTCGAACCAGCTCAATTCGAACATTGGAGCCTCCGACGGGACGCAGAATGTCGTCAGTCTGGATAATGGCACGTATTATCGTTTGACGGTTCAGGATCTATCCAAGCAGCATATCGATCGAAGCGGGCTTGATAAGGCCGGCTCAAGTGTGTGGCGTCGTTCATGGCTGTGGTGCATGGGCGTCGTTCTTGTAGCGTATTGCCTGGTGGCGCTTCCGCGCATTCGTCGTCAGGGTCTGGAGGAAGCATGAGCAGACATTCTCGTCCCAATACGCCTTTGCGTATTGCGCTTGCCGTAATCTCGGTGTTGCTCATCGTGGTCCTGATGGCCGTGACGCTCATATACCGGCCATCATGGCTGCATGCGGACACGCCCACGGTGGAACGCTCCTCGGTGGGTCGTACCGTCAGCCCCCGGCAGCGGCAGACGTACTGCCCGTCTCGCATGACCATTGCCGATACCGATGCCTATGGAGATAGCGAATACCAGGCATCCAACGGCAATATCGCGTCTTCCGCGAGATACGCCGCCTTCGGTTCGGTGTTCCATTCATCCGTCGCCTCGATGGGAGCCGACATGACGGCATCCGTGTCGATGCTGGACAAAAAAGACGACTCGTCCGATGACATCTTTGTGGCTTCCGGCAATGTCGATGACGGCTCCCGATTGCAAGACACGCGTCTGCTGACGGCTTCGAACGGTACCGGCGCGGTTTCCTCAGTGATGTCATGGGCCACGGACGGTGATTTGAAGGGCGTATCAGCAGCCTCCTGCGTCGTGCCGGCGCTGAAACAGGCGTTCCTGCTTTCCGGTACGAAGACCGGCTTGACGCAACAGCTTGTTGTGGCCAATCCCTCCGCCAAGGACACATCGGTGACCATCAGAATCTGGGGCTCCGACAAATCCGGCGCGCTGGCGCTCTCCACCGGATCGACGCTGACCGTGGCCTCAGGCAAGGAAACGGTACTGAATCTTTCCGCAGCTGCTTCCGGCCAAGACGCGCTGTATGCCACGGTGACTGGAACTGACACTCCTGTGGCCGCAATCGTCCGCACCGTCTCCATGGACGGATTGACCCCAAGGGGATCGGATTATGCGCTTCCGAATAACGCTTTCGCGAAATCTCTGGCCCTCTACGGCTTGAATGGCGGAGACCATGCGACACTGTACCTGTATACGTCCCGCAAAACGGATGTCACCGTATCCTGGATCGACTCCAAGGGGGCACAGCAGACCAATCAGCAGGAGCTGAAGGCGAACCGCGCGTCCGCCATCGATCTTGGAGACGTTCCAAAATCCGCTACCGGCATCGCCATAGCCGCTTCCGAACCGGTGTCTGCCACGGCGAAGATTTCAGACGATGGCCCCGATGGGCAGTCCGATTTCGCCCTAGTCAATGCGTCCGCTCCGGCGAAGATCTCCGCCATCGCGGTTCCTGACCAATCCACCGCGACGGTAGGCTTCGTCAACACCGCGGATGAGGATCGGACAGCGATCATGACGGCTTACGACACGGACGGCAAACAAGTGGACAGGCGTGAAATCGCCATCCGTCCCTCGGCTTCGACGTCGGTGCGCATCGCCGATATTAATGATGGCGATGTCGCCGCCATCCGTTTGAAGGATCCCGCCCAAGCCGTGGTCTGGAATCTTCGTGTCGGACAGAAAGATGTGTCCGGTGCGAAACTCGCCGGACTTGCCATCATCGGCGCCGTCGATTTGAAGGAGGCCAGAGAGCAGATCTGGGCGAATCAGGATATGACTGTTGTCCGTTGAAAGTCACATGCCCCAATCAGGATCTATTTCTTCCGGACGGCGTCCGTAGATTTCCGCCAGACGTGAGACCACCTCGTCCCTGATTGCGAATTGCAGGTCCATACGGTTACGGGCATGCGATTGCAGCGGCATGCGGTACAGCACGATACGGGGTGGAATGCCGTGTCCGGCGGGGAATGACTGCGATCCAAGATGCGGAACGTCCTCCCAAGGCGCGGGATCGGATGGCGGAACATCCTCCACAGCGAATTGGACCGGAGCTATGAGCTCAGGCCATGCCCCGTTGAGTCTGCGGATTTGCGCCACCAGCATATCGTCGAACATACCGCTTCTGGTACGGTACCGGGGCAGTCTGGTACCAAACATGGGCGTACGCGTGCCACGTCCATGGCGGTTGCGGTATATCGGGGTCTCCCAAGGCATCTGTTGCATGGTTTCTACCTTATCAGGGCTTATTCGAAACATGCGATACCATGGTATGGGCTGCTCGACAAGGGGAGAAATGATCATGGCGGATATTTCCGTACCTTATTGGAACATCGTTGATGTCAACATGTTGTGCGAAGGCGCGCGGCTGATTGGGTTTGACCTCGACAACACGTTGGCGCGGTCCAAGAAACCTATGAAAGCGGACATGGCCGAATGCTTCTCTGCATTGACATCATTGATTGACGTCGCGGTGATCACCGGCGGCAAATACTCGTTGCTGCAAAGTCAGGTGGTGGACAGGCTGTCCGACCATGCCGACAAGTCGAAACTTCACCTCATGCCGACCAGCGGAACCCGCTACTACCGGTGGGACGGGCAACGGTGGGGGAAAGTGTTCTCCCACGATCTAAGCGACGAGGACCGTGCCAAGGCGAAGGAATCGCTGGAACGGAATGCTCGTGAGCAAGGCATTTGGGCCACTCATGTCTGGGGCGAGCGCATCGAGGACAGAGGCAGTCAGATCACCTTTTCCGCATTGGGGCAGCTTGCCCCCGTCGAGGCCAAGGAGGCATGGGACCCCACCAACGAGAAGAAGAACCGATTGGCCTGTGCGGTTGCTGCCGAACTACCGAATCTTGAAGTAAGACCTGGAGGCTCCAGCAGTGTTGATATCTCACAGCGTGGCGTCGATAAGTCGTTCGCCGTCCGTGAACTCGCGGATATTCTCGATATCGAGGTCGGTCAGATCGTGTTCATCGGAGACCGGATGGAACCCAACGGCAATGATTATCCCGCGGCGAAGGCCGGCACAAGGGCTGTCAAAGTGAACGGTCCCGCGGATACCGTGAAATTATGCGGCGAGATTATCGCCAGATTGTCCCGATGACGGAGCCGGTGTGAATCTGATGGCGGGCTCATTCGCGCATATGGCAAATCTGTTGTTCCCACGAGGCTGTGCGGGATGCGACAAGCCTGATGACGTGTTGTGCGATGCCTGTCTTGCGTCATTCGACTGCGAACTGTCCCAGCCATTGGAAACGGCTGAGATGGGTCGATGGTTCGCGTGCGGATGGTATCGGGGTGCCGCCAGACAGTCGATTCTGGCATGGAAAGACCACGGAGACGAGGAATGCGACCGTCCGTTCTCGGATGCGTTGTGCAGGCTTGCGGAACGCGCCGGTGTGATTGATGCCATGGATGGCGTTCGTGAGATCTGCGATACCATACTGGTCGTTCCCGCGCCGTCGTCGATTGCTTCCATGCGTCAGCGCGGACGACGGCACATGATGCCGCTGGCAAAACGGTTGTCGGCGTTTCTACGGTGCCGGACAGGTTTCCGCGTACAGGTATGCGATGCGTTGACGAACAAAGGAATCAAAGGCAAATCCGTCGAGACCAAGGGCACGGAACAGAGGGCGCAACGCCTTAAGGGGCATGTCATGGTTCGTCCGGGCGTCACCCTTCAAAACAAGGCGGTGATTCTGGTGGATGACATCGTCACCTCTGGAGCCACCATGCGTCGTTGTGTTGACGCTCTAACTTCACAGGGAGCTTTGGTCATTACCGTGCTGGCGTTGGCACACACTCCGGCCGGCAGACCTTTGGCGGCGTAAATCGTCACTCGTCATCGGAAATGTGATATTTCGGCAAAGTGATTTCGAAATCGGCGCCGCGCGGATCATCCACCACTCGTACCGTGCCGCCATGCAACTGCGCCGCCCATCGGGCGATTGACAGTCCAAGACCGGTTCCTCCCGATTCGGTACCCGGTCCCGTCTTGCCTTTGACGAATCGACGGAAGATATCGGACCGCGCTTCTTGGGGAATCTGCGAGCCGAAGTTGACGACATTCGTCACAATCGTGCCGAAATCCTTGTTTTCATGCGCTTCGATGAGCACCGCGGTATTGTCTGCGGAGTGTTTGAGCGCATTGGCGATGATATTGGTGAACAACTGGCGCAGACGATCCTGATCGCCTTCCATTTCGATGTCGTCGGGCACGTGGATTTCGATATTGTGGGCATGCCCGGCATCGGCGATTTCCAACGGTTCCACGGTTTCGTCGATGAAATCCGCGAAATTGAATTTATCGATCTGCAGGCTCGCCGCACCGGCTTCCATGCGGGACAAATCAAGCAGAAACGCGATCAGATCCGACAAACGGTGCGTTTGGTTGAGAATGCTTTCCAGATTCGATGGGGTCGGTTCCACAACGCCGTCGGCCATGTTCTCGACCATGGCCTGCAACGCGGATACAGGCGTACGTAGCTCGTGGCTCACATTGGCCACCATGTCCCGTCTCATCTGGTCGGCATGCTGCAGTTCCTCCGCCATCTCATTGAAAGACAAAGCCAGCTGTCCGACCTCGTCGCGGCTGTTGGCATCGACATGCACCCGGACGGTGTAGTCGCCGTCCGCCATAGCCTCCGCGGCATCCCGCATCTCGCGCAGGGGAGAGGTGAGTCCCCTGGAGAAGAAATAGGTGATGCCCAAAGCCACGGCAAGGGTGATCGGCATGGCTATCCACAGGCTCAATCCGACTTTGAGCAGGAACCAAGCCATGATGAACGCGATGATGGTGGAAATGGTGATCAGCACGCTCAATTCCATTTTGAGCGAAGAGAACAAACCAATAGGGCGTTCGGTATCCAACGGATTGACCGAACGCCCTGGTTTTGAATCAGTGGTACGCATACCACCAAATCTTAGCGCATCATACTATTCTTCCGGCGGTTCGAACGCGTAGCCTACGCCATGCACGGTTCGAATGGTCTTCGAACCCAGCTTGTGACGTAGCGCCTTGACATGCGAATCCACAGTACGGGTGCCGGACGCATCCACCCAATCCCACACTTCCTCGAGCAGCTTCTCTCGAGTGAGCACGGACTTCGGCTTGCGGGCCAAAGTGGCCAGCAAATCAAATTCCGTTGGGGTCAAATGCACCTGCTCCCCATTGACGGTGACGATACGCTGGGCCGGATCGATGACCAGAGAGCCGAAATCAAGCAGTTTCTCGTTTTCGGAGTTCTTGGCGATGACCTTCGCCCTGTCCACACGACGAAGCAGCGCCTTGCACCGGGCGATGAGCTCGCGCATGGAGAACGGCTTGGTCATGTAATCGTCGGCTCCGGCACCAAGACCGATGACCTTGTCGGCCTCGTCGTCTCGCGCCGTCAGAATCAGCACAGGCACAGGACGTTCAGCCACGATGCGCTTGGTGGCCTCAAGACCATCCATCACGGGCAGCATGATATCCATGATGACCAGATCCGGACGGAGCGTGGAAGCGGCCTGGACGGCGCTGGCGCCGTCGGAAGCCACGCGCGCGGTCCAACCCTCCGCAGTGATGCGCTGCGCGATGGCGGTGGCCAAGGTCGGTTCATCCTCGACCACCAGAACGGTACGTGGAATTACTGTGGATTGTGCTGATGAATTGAGCATAGCGTTCCGCCTTTCTCAGAGTTCCGGCTTCAAGAATACTGCTCCCAGTGCCGGAACGGTGATTTTCGCGGACCAATCACGGGAATGATACTCACCCTTGACCGCCTTGAAGGTGCCGTTGTGAATATCGGAACCGCCGTACTTCTTATCGTCCGTGGTCAGCACTTCGGTCCACTTGCCGCCCTTGGTGAGCGGAACCTGGTAATCCTCCCATGCCTCGCCCGAGAAGTTCACGACAACGACCATCTGCTCGCCATCCTTGCCGATACGCACGAAGCTGAGCGTGTTATGGTCGGCGTCATCGCTGGTCAGCCATTGGAATCCGGCAGGATCGAAGTCCTGGCTCCACAATGCGGGAGACGCCTTGTACAGGGTGTTCAGGTCGGCGACGAGCTTCTGCACGCCACGGTGGTCAGGCCAATTGAGCACATCCCAATCCACCGAACCGTCATGATCCCATTCGCCGTACTGCGCCACCTCATTGCCCATGAAGGAGAGCTTCTTGCCCGGATGGGCCCACTGATAGGCGAACAGCGCGCGCACGCCGGCATAGCGCTGCCAGTCATCGCCCGGCATCTTGCCGAACAGCGAGCCCTTGCCGTACACGACCTCGTCGTGGCTGATCGGCAGCACATAATGCTCCGAGTATGCGTACACCATGGAGAAGGTGATCTCGTTGTGGTGCCACTTACGGTTGATCGGCTCCTCGTGCAGATACTGCAGGGTGTCGTGCATCCAACCCATGTTCCACTTGAGGCCGAAGCCCAAACCGCCGGCATCGGTCGGTGCGGTGATGCCGGGATACGCGGTGGATTCCTCGGCGATCATCATGATGCCCGGATTGTTCTTGTACGCGGTCGCCGTGGCTTCCTTGAGGAAGTCGATGGCCTCGAGGTTTTCTCGTCCACCGTAGATGTTCGGATGCCACTGGCCCGGCTTGCGGCTGTAATCCAAGTACAGCATCGAGGAGACCGCGTCCACGCGCAGCGCGTCGATATGGTACTCGTCCAGCCAGAAGCAGGCGTTGGCCACCAGGAAGTTGCGCACTTCGCGGCGTCCGAAATTGAACACGTAGGTGCCCCAATCCGGATGCTCGCCACGGGTCGGGTCCGGATCCTCGTACAGAGGCGTGCCATCGAATCTGCCAAGGGCGAACGCGTCCTTCGGGAAATGCGCCGGAACCCAGTCCATGATCACGCCGATGCCGGCCTCGTGCATCTTCTCGACGAGATACTTGAAGTCGTCAGGGCCGCCAAGGCGCGAATCAATCGCGTAATAGCCGGTTACCTGATAACCCCACGAGCCGGAGAAGGGATGCTCGGCCAGCGGCATGAATTCCACATGGGTGAAACCTTCCTTCTGGACGTAGGGGACCAGCTTGTCGGCCAGTTCGCGATAGTTCTTCACATCCTTGCGCCAGCTAGAGGCATGGACCTCGTAGATGCTGACCGGACCGTTGTGCGGGTCGGTCTTGGCTCGCTGGTCCATCCAGTTCTCGTCATGCCACGCATGGACGGAGTCGACGACGATGGAACCGGTGCGCGGCGGAATCTCATGCGAACGCTCCATCGGATCGGCCTTCATGACCCATTCGTTGTTGGCGTTGAGGATCTCGTACTTGTAAATCGTTCCCGTTTCGACACCAGGAATGAACAGCTCCCAGACTCCAGAGGAGCCCAGTTCACGCATGGCGTGGGTGCGTCCGTTCCAGCCGTTGAAATCTCCCACCACACGTACCGCATGGGCATTCGGAGCCCACACGGTGAATGCGGTGCCCACCAGCTGTTCGCCCTTGACGCCGTCATTGGAGCCCAACGGATCGTCATAGCGCAGCACGCGCGCTCCCAAAGCCTCCCAAAGGCGCTCATGGCGTCCCTCGCCAAACAGGTACATGTCCAAATCGCCGATGGTGGGCAGATAACGGTACGGGTCGTCGGACACCACGGTGGAACCGTCTTCATATTCGGTGCTGATGCGATAATCGGGCACGCCGAAGCCGTCATCGGTCTTGATGGCCGGAATGAGTGCCATGAAAACGCCATTGTGTTCATGCACCGCCTGGGTTCGGGCATTTTCGGTGATGATCGTCACGGATTTCGCCAACGGACGAAGCACGCGGATCGTGACGACATCCTCATGCTCGTCGGGACCGAGATGCCCGCCGAGCACCTCGTGTGGATTGTAGAACGTACCGTTGCTTACTGCATCCAGGTCGCCCTGTGCAACAGGAACGGCAACGCTATCTTCTTTGATCTTGGATTCTGTAGCCATGGGAAAAGTGTAAGCATGAAATGCTTGAAAATTGGCCCGTGTCGCGTCTTTTTTGGTTTTTTGGCGGATTTTTAGGCAAGTCCAACCCTGATGGCACAATAATTCGGGTTTTGTGTAAGCTTTTCACGGAGGATTCATGGGTTACAAGGTCGGCGACATGGTCGTCTATCCGCGTCACGGCGCAGCGAAGGTGGAGGCCATCACCGAGCGAACGGTCAAGGGTGTGACCCGAGAATATCTGCAGCTGTCGGTGCTGTCGTCCGACGGGCTGGTCATCAATGTTCCGGTGGAGAACGCCAAGAAAGTGGGCGTCCGAGACATCGTCGGCGCCAAGGAGGTCGCGAAGGTCTTCGAGATTCTGCGTACTCCGATCATCGAAAAGGAAATGAACTGGTCCCGCCGGTACAAGCTGAACGTCGAGAAGATCGCCACCGGCGATGTGAACAAAATCGCCGAAGTCGTGCGAGATCTCGCCCAGCGTGATGTCGACGAGCATGGGCTGTCCGCCGGTGAGAAGCGCATGCTCACCAAGGCCCGTTCGATTCTCACCTCGGAAATCGCTCTCAGCGAAAAGATCGAAGAGAGCGAAGCGCAGCGTCTGCTTGACGTGAATCTGGGGTACAGCCCCGCCAAGCCCGGCGATGAGAAGCATCACACCCAGGAGCCGGAAGAAGCCGCCAAAGACACTTTGGCTCGTGTGGAGGCTTCGAAGAAGTCGAAGAAGAAGTGATTCGGCTGGCACCTGTCGGTACCATATGAGATGTGAGGGAAGCCGCCCCAGTGACGGCTTCCCTTTTTCATATCGTTGCACGGTTTCATACTGTTGTGTATTGATGCGTATTGCCGGCTGGCTCTTGTGGCTTGGCCAGACGTGACTGGTGGAAAAGGAATGGAGAAGATATGACTATGCGCATAGGTCAGGGGTTCGATGCCCATCGCTTTATGGGAACGGATGGTACGGAGCCGCATATGGAACGCGAACTGTGGCTCGCCGGTGTGCGATGGGATGTTGAAGGTCTTGCCATTGAAGGCGACTCCGACGGCGATGTGGCCGTACATGCGCTGATCGACGCGTTTCTTGCCGCTGCCGGACTAGGGGATATCGGCTCGCTGTTCGGTGTGGGGAAGACATCACGGGGAGCCGGAATGCATGGTGCGGACATGTTGCGCGACACCGTCGAGCATCTGCGCTCCCACGGGTATACGCCTCAATCCGCGTCCGTCGTGATCATCGGCAACAGACCGAAGATCGGTCCTCGCCGCGAGCAGGCCGCAAGTGTGTTGTCCCGAATTGCAGGCTGCCCGATATCCGTGACCGCAACCACCACCGATCACATGGGATTTACCGGGCGCGGGGAAGGCGTCGCCGCCATTGCCAACGCGCTGGTAGATGCCTGATGGCGAGGGATGCCGGGGCAGGCCGGACTACTTACGGCGAACGGCTTCGATGCCCTTGGCAATCGCCCAGAACAGGGTGGACAGCGTGACGATGATGAAGCTTGGGGGAGCGGGGAACATCGCCGAGACCACAAGGCCTCCCCAGATGGCGGTCAGGCACAGCAGCCCCGACACCACCATGGACTTGAACGGCGTGCCGGTGAGGATGTTCGCCGTAGCCGCCGGCGTAATCACCAACGCGAAGATGAGCAGCGTGCCCACGGCCGGTACCGCGATGGTGATCACGCCAGCCATGATGGCCATGAACGCGACGTTCATCACGCCAATCGGCACGCCCTTGGCCTGCGCCACCTGCTCGTCCAGCGAGCTGAACAGCAGCGGACGGTAGATTACGGCAAGCACTACAAGCAGCAGCACGTCGAAGATCGCGAAACCGACGATCTGCCCGGTGGTAATCGTCAGAACCGAACCGAACAGAATCGATTGCATCTGCGATGACGCCGATGACGACAGTCTTGCGAAGAACAGGCCCAGGCCGGTGGCGAACGCCAGAACCGTTCCCGTGGCGATTTCACGTTCCGATACGCGTTTGCCCAGCGCGCCGATCACCAGTGCGCCGCCCAACGCGAATGCACCTAGGCCGAGCGAAACCGGCAGTCCGAGCAGTACGGCTCCGGTCGCGCCCGGCAAGCCGATATGCGCCAAGGCGTGCGCGGCGAACGTGGAATGGCGTGCAATGGTGAAATAACCCATCACTCCGGCCGCGAACGCGATGCATAGCCCTGCGATGAAGGCGTTCGTCATGAACGGGGTGGTGAGCGTCTCCATCCAGTTTGGGTCGAAGCTGAAATCGATGTTGGTCATGGAAGGTCCTTGCTCGGATGATTAGTGGAATGGGCGCGGCAGGCTGGGTTCGCAGTATCGGCAAAACCGGCCCGAACGGCGAAAGTCAGTGTGAGGAATACCTATACATGTATGCAAGTTCGTCGGCGGTGTGCATGTCTTGGACGGCGTCGGCAGGCTCGTCCGCCGTGGGCGTGACGAACATATCGCCCTGAGGCGTGGTGACCACCTGCACGTTGGTGCCGTACAAGTGGGTGAGCAGGTCGGAGTCGAGCACCTGGCGCATATCCGCGTAATGCGGATGCCCGTCGAGCAGATACACCGCGCCGGTCAGAATCGGCAGCAGCATGTTGAGATCATGCGCCACTACCTGGATGGTCATGCCGAGATCGCGGTTGAGCTGGTTGAGCAGATGCACTACGGAACGTTGCGAGGCAAGATCGAGGTTGGCAAGCGGCTCGTCAAGCATGAGCAGCTTCGGGTCGCAGACGATGGCCTGTGCGATGGCCACACGCTGGCGCAGGCCTCCGGAAAGCTCGGACAAGCGGTATTTCGCCTTGTCTGCGATGCCGACGAACTCCATGGCCTGATAGGCCTTGGCACGTTGGGTGCGCGTGGTGGGGTGCAGGCCGAACCGGGTGCCGTTGAGTCCCAACAGCACTGACTGCTCAGCGGTGAGGTTCGATTCGATGCCGGCGGCATAGTTCTGCGGCACATAGCCGATGGAAGCGTTGGCCTGGCCTGCCGGAGCGCCGAGGACGGTGGCGCTGCCATGGCTTAACGGCAGCAGACCGAGCTCGACTTTCATCATGGTGGTCTTGCCTGCGCCGTTCGTGCCGACAATTGCGGTCACCGAGCCGGTGGGGATGGCGAAGGTGCCATGCTGCCAGATGGCGCGTTCGCCGCGTCTGACTGCGGCGTCGTTCAGTTCGATGGCGTAACTGGGCTGGTTATGCACGGCCGTACCTCCTTGACTGCTCGGGCATATCCTGATGTATTCGATTATCGCAAATGATGCTGACAATCGTTTTCAATAAGAAAAAGTTGGCCTGAAATGGACATCGCCATGGACGCTCGCTTTTCCAGCCGGGGAAAATACATCGCCGGAGCCTACGGCAAGGCAGACTCCGGCGAAACAACATCCAACGGGAAAGGGGAATCTAGTTCTCGGTTCCGGATTTCGTGTCGCCGGACTGGGAAGCGTCATCGCCGTCGCCAGTAGTGCACTTCTTCTGCTTGGTGGACGTATCCGAATCCTTCGCATCGGCGCTCGCATCCGTCTTATCGGATTGCTCTGATTGTTCGGACTGCCCATCCTGCGAATCCTGGGCTTCAGATCGGAAGAGCAC
>ERZ506791.743-NODE-743-length-12187-cov-5.921695_pt1 | contig 12187 bp, 10 predicted proteins | sample MGYA00513184_ERZ506791 | MGnify/ENA metagenome assembly ERZ506791
TGTCGCATAGCGTGACCTCCATACCGTTACGGGTACTTGTATTTGCCTGCCATAATACGGCGGCGCGCCCGCTTTGTCAATCGGCGGCGCGTTCGGCGGCGAGGTAGCGCGCGAGTGCGTCCTGCCAGTCCGGCAGGGGGGCAAAGCCGGATTCGACCAGCTTTCCGGTGTCGAGCCGACTGCTGTGCGGCCGCGCAGCAAGGCTCCGGCCGTATTCCTCCGTCGTGACCGGCAGCACGGTCACGGGGATGCCGGCTGCGCGGAAAATCGCGCAGGCAAAGGCATACCAGCTCACGCAGCCGCCGCTGTTGACCGCGTTGTAGCGGCCATAGCGGTCACTTTCGGCCATGTCGGCGAGTAGCCGCGCGAGATCTGGCGCGTAGGTCGGTGTGCCGATCTGGTCGCTGACGACGCGCAGCGTGTCGTGCGTCCGGCTCAGCTGCAGCATGGTGCGCACGAAGTTTTTGCCGCCCGTGCCGTAGACCCACGAGGTGCGCACGATGAAGTACCGCTCGAGCGTTTCCGCCACCGCGTGCTCACCGGCGAGCTTGCTCTGCCCGTAGACATTCAGCGGCGCGAAGCGCGTGCAGTCGGCGGGGTAGGGGACAGTGTCCGTCCCGTCAAAGACGTAGTCCGTCGTGATGTAGATCAGCTTGCAGTCCGCGTCGCGGCAGGCCATAGCTACGTTTTTCGTGCCGTCCGCATTGACGGCGAACACCTGCGCCTGGTTTTCCGGCAGCTCCGCGCCGTCCACGTCCGTCCAGGCGGCGCAGTGGATCACGGCGTCGGGCCGCACATCGTCCATCACCTGCCGCACCTGGGCGTCATTGGTGATATCCATGGGCACATAGGGCATCTCCGTCATGGCAGAGCCGTCTGCAATGCCGCTGTACACCGGGGCGATGTCACTGCCCACGCCCTGATGGCCCCGGCGGGCCAGCTCGTTCATCACATCGTGGCCCAGCTGACCGCCCACGCCCGTTACCAGAATTTTCATTTTGCAGCCTCCTTACAGATACTGGATGGCCCGGCTGACGGCCTTTTCCTTTCCGCCACCGGTAATGGTGCCCTTGATCTTGTCCTTGCACCAAACCATCACGAACTCAATGGCCATCAGGGCGGCAAACTCCGCCAGCATGACCAGGAAATACTTCACATCCGGCGCCGCGGCGGTATAGAACCGCTTCCCCACGGCCACCAGCACCGGCGCGATATACCAGGGCAGATGCGTGGCCATCAGGAACATGGAGTTCTTCCCGCACCAGATCAGCGGCCGCAGAGATATCCGCCCCTCCAGATACCGCAGCAGCTCCAGCAGCGCCACGGAGCCCAGAACGCCGTTGACGTAGAACACCAGGCCGAAGCGGCCCAGCCGGAAGGAGTTGAAATCCAGCTTCGGACTCAGCAGCGACAGCCCCAGGTTCACCGCCAGCAGCACCACCAGGATCAGCGGCCTGCTCAGCCGTTTGGGGTCCAGATGGCGATAGATGTAATAGCCGCACAGCATGAACCAGCACCCGCTGACGCTCTTGGCCGCCACCACAAACAGGTTCTGCCCCGCCTGGGCCAGCAGCCCCTCCGGCAGGTCCATCCCCTCATAGAACCAGCACACCGCCCACAGCAGCACCGGCATCAGGATGCACAGCAGCAGCTTCACGGCCCTAGACCGGCTCTCCGGCCGGATGGCCGCAAACAGCAGCTCAGCCAGCAGCAGCGTGGGCAGGAACCAGAGGGTGGCGATGCCCCGCAGCGTAATGGTCAGGAAGATATCCCCACCCAGGGCCTCTCTTATGCCCTGGTGCCGCACCGCCGCAAAGGCCAGGTGCGCCAGAATGGCCAACAGGGAGTACACCCCATAGGGGATGACCAGGGAATACAGCCGCTTGCCCCACACGGCGCCGCAGCTCTCCTCCTGTCCCCGGGCCTCATAGCGGCGCGCCTTCAGCAGGCCCACCACCACAAAGAACACCGCCAGCTTGAAGGACGAGAACCACACAGAGCTGGTGCTCCACAGATAGTCCATATGTCCCCAGATCACCGCCAGGATGCCCAGGCCCTTGGTGGCGTCCACAAAGCCCAAATGGGCGGACGGAATCGGCCCCGCCCCGGCCCTGACTCTCTGCTCCTCCATGGCTCAGCGATTGCCGTACATTTTCTCGTAATAGTCCTGATACTCGCCGGAGATGATGGTCTCCCACCACGAACGGTTGTTCAGGTACCAGTCGATGGTCTTTTTGATGCCGTCGGCGAACTTGGTCTCCGGCAGCCAGCCCAGCTCGTTGTGGATCTTCGTGGGGTCAATGGCATAGCGCATATCGTGGCCCTTCCGATCCGCCACATGGACGATGAGGCTCTCGGGCTTGCCCAGCTCCTTGCAGATCAGCTTCACAATGTCGATGTTGCGCATCTCGTTGTGGCCGCCCACGTTGTACACCTCGCCGACCCGGCCCTTATGGATGATCAGGTCGATGGCCCGGCAGTGATCCTCCACATACAGCCAGTCCCGGACGTTGAGACCCTCGCCGTACACGGGCAGGGGCTTGTCGTTGAGGGCGTTGGCGATCATCAGGGGAATCAGCTTCTCGGGGAAGTGATAGGGCCCGTAGTTGTTGGAGCAGCGGCTGATGGTAACAGGCAGACCATAGGTCCGGTGATACGCCTGCACCAGCAGGTCGGCGGCAGCCTTGGAGCTGGAGTAGGGGCTGGAGGTGTGGATAGGCGTCTCCTCGGTAAAGAACAGGTCGGGCCGGTCCAGGGGCAGGTCGCCGTACACCTCGTCGGTGGACACCTGATGATAGCGCTGGATGCCGTATTTGCGGCAGGCGTCCATCATGGTGGCGGTGCCGATGATGTTGGTCTGCAAAAACACACCGGGGTCCTCGATGGAGCGGTCCACATGGCTCTCGGCGGCGAAGTTCACCACCATGTCGGGGTGCTCCTCCTCAAACAGCTTGTAAACGGCCTCCCGGTCGCAGATATCCGCCTTCACGAAGCGGAAGTTGGGGTTGTCCATCACAGGAGCCAGGGTGGACAGGTTTCCGGCATAGGTCAGCTTGTCCAGGCATACGATGCGGTAATCGGGATGCTCCTTGAGCATATGGAACACGAAGTTGCTGCCGATAAAGCCGGCGCCGCCGGTAACGATAATGGTCATGGCTCATTCTCCCTTTCCGTAAACGAAGTTGCAGTCGCTGTCCGCCAGCAGCGGAGCGTTTTTGTCCTTGTCGGACAGAATGGGGTCCGTCACGCCCCAGTCCACGCCGATGGCAGGGTCATCGAAGCGGATGGACCGGTCGCTGGGATGGTCATAGAGGTTGTCCGCCTTATAGCAGAAGTCCACGTCGTCCGTCAGGGTCACGAAGCCGTGGCCAAAGCCCCGGGGAATGTAGAACTGGCGCTTATTTTCGGCGCTGAGCTCCACGGATACCCACTGCAAATAGGTGGGTGACCCCTTCCGCAGATCCACCGCCACGTCCAGAACGGCGCCCCGCACCACCCGGACGATCTTGGCCTGGGCCATGGGGTCCTGCTGGAAGTGGATGCCCCGCAGGGTCCCCCTCTTAGCGGTGAAGCTCTCGTTGTCCTGCATGCTGTTGAAGTGCAGGGCTTCATACTTGGGCAGGGACCAGGTCTCCATGAACCAGCCCCGGTGGTCGCCGAACACGTCCGGCTCGATGATCTTTACCTCGGGAATTTTTGTGTCCAGAATTTTCATGCAAATCACCTATCAATATCGAATTTTGCCCTCAGCCACATGCATCAGGTGCTGGCCGTAGGGGGACTTGCCATAGCGCTGGGCGGACTGGAGCAGCGTCTCCCGGTCGATCCAGCCCTCGGTAAACGCGATCTCCTCCAGTGCCGCGATCTGGGAGCCCTGCCGGGTCTCGATGGTGCGCACAAAGTCCGCCGCATCCACCAGAGAGTCCATGGTGCCGGTATCCAGCCAGGCATAGCCCCGGCTCAGCAGCTGCACGTTCAGGGTACCGTCCTCCAGATAGAAACGGTTCAGGTCCGTGATCTCCAGCTCGCCCCGGGCGCTGGGCTTCACCCGCTTGGCCATGTCCACCACCCGGTTGTCATAGAAATACAGGCCCGTGATGCAGTAGTTGCTCTTGGGGTGCTGGGGCTTCTCCTCCACGGAGATGACCTTGCCGTTCTCGTCGAACTCCACAATACCGAAGCGCTCGGGGTCATTGACGTAATAGCCGAAAATGCTGGCCCGGCCCTGCTGCGCATCCGCCGCCGCCTGCTTCAGGCGGGCCCGGAAGCCGCTGCCGTAGAAAATGTTGTCGCCCAGCACCATGGCGCAGCAGTCGTCGCCGATGAACTCCTCGCCCAGCAGAAATGCCTGAGCCAGGCCGTCGGGAGAGGGCTGCACCTTGTAGCTCAGATGAATGCCGAACTGGCTGCCATCCCCCAGCAGGCGCTCAAAATTGGGCAGGTCCGTGGGGGTGGAGATGATGAGGATATCCCGGATCCCCGCCAGCATCAGGGTAGACAGCGGATAGTAGATCATGGGCTTGTCATACACCGGCAGCAGCTGCTTGCTGGTGACCATGGTCAGGGGATACAGGCGCGTGCCGGCTCCGCCGGCCAAAACGATACCTTTCATGAGATGGCTCCTTCCTTATGTTCCTCCGCGGCCCCTTGTTCCTTGGGCCATACGGTGTAAAAATGCTGCCCGATCCGCTGTTCCGGCGGCGGGGGCGTCATGTAATCGCCATAGGTATGGCGCAGCATCCGGTCATATCCGGCGGGAATGGGGAACTCTGCGTCCTCAAAGGGAACATACAGCGTTTTTTCCAGGTCCTCCCGCGGGAACACGATGTTCCAGTTGGTATCCCAAACGGTGCAGCCCACATAGCGGCACTTCTCATAGTCCTTCTGCCGGGCCCAGGCCTCGATGCGGTGGATGTAATGGGCGCTTCCGTGGAGCCGGGCCCAGGCAAAGCCCGCCAGCTTGGCGGGGGTGTGGAGCCAGCCCCGGCGGCTGGGCGTGAACCGGTCGGCGGCGCAGCAGTTGATGAACTTCACATCCCGCATGGGCTGCTGCACCCAGGCCCTGGCCTCCTCCTCCGTGTCACCGCAGCCGTCCAGCGGATAAATGTCCACAAACAGGCCCAGGCCGTAATCCCGGATGCCCTGGTATTTCACCCGGTAGCGGGTGTCGCTGAAGCGGGCGATGGGGTACACATACCGGGGGTTGTCGTCCACGGTCATCAGGCGCATGGGCAGAAGCTCCTCCCGGTGCCGGCGGCAATATTCCACCAGCCTGTCAAAATCCGGCCGGGGCATGGCCACGTCCAGGTCGTCATCCCAGGGGATGAAGCCCTTGTGGCGGATGGCCCCGATAAGGGTCCCATAAAACAGGAAGTACCGCAGCCCCTGCTCCCGGCAGATGCCGTCCAATTTTTTGAGAATGTTCAGAGCGCCCTCCTGCATTTGTCGCAGTGTCAGTTCCTCCACTTATCTCACTCCTATCCGATATTTCGTCTTTATCTGTCTATTTCTGTCCCGATACGCAGCGGGATATCCCGCTTTTGCCCGGGTTTTGTCCCGATTTTATGCCGATTTTTTGCGGAACACCGCAACGAGTCTCATAACCTGATCCCGGTGCCTGACAGCCCACAGGGCGCACACGCCCAGTCCCGCTGCCAGCAGGCCCATCCGGACCCAGAACAGATCCGTCAGTGCCACCGTCACCAGCGACACCACCGACACCACTCCCAGCCAGAGGAACTGCTGGAGAATGTCATACACCATGCCCTTGTGGACCCACCAGGCAAATACCACATGCAGCAGATAATACAGCAGGTAGCACGCCACCGTGGTATACGCCGCCGCCACATAGCCGAAGGACGGAATGAACACGGCGTTGAGCAGGATGTTCATTCCCGCCGCCAGCATGGTGCCCAGAGCGATGAGCTTGGTCTTTTTATAGTAATACTCCACCGACGAGGGCAGGGTATACAGAAATGCATAGTACATGGACAGGACAATGGGCATGGTCACATACCGGCTGTCGCTGTATTTGGAGCCGCCGGCAATGAGGATGACCTCCGGAGAGATCAGCGCCAGGGCCATGGCCCCGATGGACACAAACACCACATACGCCGAGGCCGCCCGGCGAATGGCCGGATACTCCCTGGCCTTCATCTTTTCAAAGAACCAGGGCGCCCAGGCGGTGTCCATGGAATTGGTGATGACCTGGAAGATCATCCCCACATTATAGGCAAAGCTGTAAAGCCCGGCCTCGGTGCTGCCGATGATGGACTTGATCATAATGCGGTCAAACTGGTTCAGCAGCAGCTGGCTCAGGCCGTGGGGCACGGTGGGCAGACTGATGCCCATACCGTAGCGCCAGTATTCCCGGCTGACCAGGGGCCGCTCCTTCCGCCACAGGCGGACCACCACATAGATGCCCACCAGCACCGCAGGAATCAATGTGCCCAGAATGCGGCCCAGATACCCCTGGCCCCGGCATAGGGTCAGAATCAGCAGCACAGAACCGCCAATGCCCGCCACGGCATAGACCAGGCTCAGCACCAGGTATTCCTTATACCGGTAGTCCACCGACAGCACGGAGTTGTAGAAGGTCAGCATGGCCATGCCGAAGCTCTCCAGCACGATCAGCGCCGGAAGATATGGCTGCTCCAGGCTCAGGACCCGGGCCAGCGGCGCGGCAAACACCAGGCTCAATGCCAGCAGCAGCAGGGAATTGCCGATGACCAGCAGCGTCACCGAGGAGCAATAGGACCCGGTGCGCTCATCATAGTCCAGCTTTGCGTTGCGGACGCTGGTGTGGAGGGTGAAGCCCGCCAGCACCGTCATGATCATGACATAGGAGCTGAAGGTGCTGTAAATGCCGAAGTCCTCCACCGTCATCAGCCGCGCAAACAGCGGGATGGCCAGGAAGGACAGGCCCTTCACCAGCATATTGCCCACTGTGTAGCCAAGGCCGGCCTTCAGGGCTTTTTTTCCGCTTGATTCATTTGCCATTGCAATAAACTCTCCTGTTGCGTGGGATTCAGGCGTTCTGCTCCTCCAGCGCCTGGGGGACCGACAGGGTGACGGCATACCAGGCGATGCCCAGCACGGCGTTCATCCAGGGGTTGAACCAGGTGACGACCCAGAAGGTGCACAGGCCGCAGACAACGGCCGCCCCCTCCGGGCACTCCCGCAGCAGCGAACGCCGCCGCAGACACCAGACCACCACATAGCCAAAGGGCAGCATGTACAGCAGCAGCCCCACGATACCTGTCCGGGCCAGCATGTCCAGATAGAAATACTCGTCCACGCCGCTGTCCCGGCTGGCGGCCGCAGCGCCCAGGCCGCAGCCGATGATGGGACTGCGGCGGATGCAGTCCTTGAGGCCGTCCTGGGTTTCCTGGCGGAACTGGTCGGATTTCTCGGTGACCTCGATATAGGAGCGCTGACGGTCCATCTCGGCGTCGTTGGGCTTGTCATCGGAGATATCTCCCCGGATGCGGCCCCGCAGCTGGGAGGCCCAGGAGGTGGGAATCTCCCTGCCGACCGTGCGGGAAACGGCAAAGCTCAGATAGCTGCCCTCCAGGACAAACTCCTGCACCGTGACCAGCACGCCGAAGCACACCACGGCAGCCAGCAGAAACGCCAGCACCCGCTTGCGCCCGGCGGGGCACAGAATCAGCACCGCCGTGATGCTCAGCACCGCCGTCAGGCCCATGGCCCCATACAGGGAACGGGTATAGCTTAAAAGCAGGGCGTTGAACAGCAGAGCCACCGCCAGCACATAGCGCCAGCGCAGCTTCGGCGCCCGGGCCTGGCGGAACAGCACCACCACGCAGCCCACGATCATATAGGGGCTGCTCTTGAAGAACACCCGGACCAGCTTGTTGGACACAATGTCCACCAGCCCGACGGAACGGGCCGTCAGCCAGCGGCACAGGGGCTCGGGGTTATCCGACAGCACCACGGCGGCGTTCACCGCCAGGATCAGAGCCGCCTGGATCACCGCCCCCGCCAGGACCCAGCTCAGAAGGGTCCGCAGCCGGTCGCGGGACCGGACCACAGCCACAAACACGGGGATCAGGAACAACCACATGAAGCCCTTTACGTCGGTGATCAGCACGTCCATGCGGTTGTTTGACCGGATGCCCAGCCAAGCACAGAAGGCCAGCCACGCCACAAATATCAGCGTCAGCCAGATGGAGGGCTTTTTCAGGTATGCGCCCAGATGCCGGAAAAGCTCCGGCAGGGCCAGAACAGCCGCCAGGCCCCCCAGCAGAATGCGGACGCTGACAGGTCCAACCTCCCAATAGCGGCCGCCGCCGGTGATGCTGCACTCCAGCAGGAACAGGCACAGAACGCCGAAGGAGAGCTGGCTGCACCGCTGGGTAAAGGTACCCCGCCGGAACTCCTCCGTCATGTTAAGGATTCGATTTTGCAAAAAAGTCACCACCAAAGAATTTGTCCTATACGGCGATTTAGGCCGTACTTCCACAGACCCCGCCGCCGGTAAAGGGCCAGCCGGGCCAGTTTTCCCCGTTGGGGCGCGGCGGCATAATCCGCCAGCAGCGCCCGCTGGTCCGGGGTCAGCTCCTGCTCATAGCAGGCAAGAAACGTCCCCGCCTGACGGGCGGTATCGGAAAGGGACCGGCGCACGGCGCCGCCCTTCAGCTTCTGGAGCACATAGCCCGCCGAGCGGGGGTCCTTGGCACCCACCACATTGCCGCCGTGCTGGCGGTAGTCGATGGTGGCCCGATCCAGGAACACGGCACGGCCCATGGCGGCGGCGATCAGTGCCAGCCACCAATCGTGCATAAGCATGTCCCCCTCCTCCACCGGGCGGCAGGCCAGCCGCGCCAAGGAGCGGTTGATCATCACCGTGCAGCCGGTGACCACATTCTGGACCAGCAGCTGGGGCAGGGACAGCCGATGACCGTCCAGGCCGGAATAGTGCTGGAACGAGGGGTCCATCTCCCGCAGCTCGCCGTCCACCACCCGCAGGTCCGTGTGGACCAGCACCGGCAGGGACGGGTCCGTCTCCACCTGCTCCATGAGCCGGAGGGTCAGGCGCACCTTGTCCGGGTGCCACACGTCGTCCTGGTCACAGAACATGACGTAATCCGCCTGATCGCCAAACTGCTCCAGCAGGTGCATAAAGTGCTTCTGGGCGCTGCCGAACCGGCGGCCGGAACGGTAATGGGTAATCCGATCCGGATACCGGTCGGCGTATTCCTGCAAAATGGGGGCGGTATCCTCTCCGTCGTCCGACAGGATCAGCTTCCAGCCCCCTACATCCTGGGCCAGGATGGAATCCACCATGGGCCGGATGAATCGGCCGCCCTTATAGGCCGCCAGCAGGATCAATATTTGTTTTTCCATGGTCTTATCCTCACACAATGCCCCGCAGCAGGGCAGCGTAACGGGCCTGCACCACCGGCAGGTCAAAGGTTTCGTCAAACACCCGGCGGACATTCTCCCGCATGCGCAGGCAGTCCTCCACCGTCATTCCGGCCACCTGGGCCGCTGTATCCGGTCCCACGTTGACGCCCACCTGTTCCCGGTCCACCAGCTCGGCGGTGTCGGCGGGAATGTTGTTGAGAATGGGCAGGTCATGGCGGAAATAGTCCACAGATTTCATGGTCAGGCCCACGCAGACGTCGGGCTTCATCAGGTTGAAGCCAAAGTGACAGCAGCTCATGACGGCGTGCTTCTCCGCCTCGTCGTACACCACGCCGCGCCAGTCCACCTCCGCCCCGGCGTCCTTCAGCGCCTGGAGCAGCTGGGGACATTTCTCGCCGTCGCCGATGACGTGAACAGTCACGGGCTTCAGCCGCCGGAGCTGAGCCGTCAGGTCCGCGATGGCATCAATGTTCACCACGTTGTTGATGGCGCCCAGGTAGCACAGGTCCAGGCCGTCGGCCCGAAGCCTGGCCTGGTGGGGCTGGTCCGGGGAACGCTGAGCCGCCAGGTAAATGGCGTTCTCCTCCGGCAGGCCCAGCTTGCGGCAGAACAGCCTGCACTCGGGAATCACCCGGTCCGCAGCAGGCAGGTTCTTATCCCGCAGCCCCGCCCAGATGGAAAACGGCAGGGCCAGCAGCTGCTTCACGGAGCCGGAGGGGAACGTCTCCGGCCACATATCGAAGATCTCGAATATCAGCTTGGTATCCGGGTGGCGGCGCTTGAAGCGGGCGCCGTAATGGGCCAGATAGTTGGGGGGCAGCTGGGCCACCACCACATCCGGCGGATCCTGCTCCAGCTCCTGGAACACCAGCCGGGCAAAGTCCCGGTGTGACAGGATCCGGGCCAGGGAGAGGTTTCTCCGGTAGGGCCGCACATGGATCTGGCGGCATCCGGGGACCGAGCAGTGAAACACCTTTTTGGATGAGTGGTCAAAGTCGCCGGTATAGTACACCGTCTCATAGCCCTGGGACTTGAGATAGCCGTCGATGACATAGAGCCGGTGGTTATAGTGGTCGGAGCAGCTCAGCAGCACCGCCCGTTTCGTGGTATGCATTACGGTTTTTCCTCCGTTTTTTTGTCCTCAAACGCCTCGGTGCTTTCCTCCGGCGTCAGCAGCACCAGCGCCGTGCGCAGGATCAGCTTCAGGTCAAGCCAGACGCTGTATTGCTGGATGTAGGCCAGGTCCATAATGAGCTTATCCCGAGGGGATGTGTTGTACTTGCCATAGATCTGGGCAAGGCCGGTAAGCCCCGCCTTGGCCCGCAGGCGATAGCGGAACTCCGGAAGATCATTGGTATATTTCTCGACATTCTCCAGCATTTCGGGCCGGGGACCCACGATGCTCATGTCGCTTTTCAGGACATTGATCAGCTGGGGCAGCTCGTCGATGCGGAACTTGCGGATAACCCGGCCCACCCTGGTGATGCGGTCGTCATCCTTCTTGGCGGAGACGTGGATGCTGCCGTCCTGGGCCCGCATGGAGCGGAACTTGTACACCTCAAACACGCGGCCACCGTAAGTGGCGCGCTTCTGGCGGTAGAACACCGGGCCGTGGTCCTCTATGCGGATGGCCAAAGCCGTCACAAGCAGGATGGGAGACGTCAGAATCAGGCCGAGCAGGGAGATGAGAATGTCGCCTGTGCGCTTAACGATGCGTTCCTCAAAGCGCAGCTCCCGGACGGGGCAGAACATCAGGGTCTTGTCGTCAAACATGACGCGCTCCCCGGCCATAGCAACCACGTCGGACATCTCCAGGCTGTAATACACGTCCTTGCGGGTCTGATAGCAGTACTCCACCAGGTCCGTCCGCTCACGGACGGAAAGCTCATACAGAAAGACGGCATCCGCCTGGTCCACGCAGGACAGCAGGTCCGGCTGATCCAGCCAGGCCACCTGCTGGATGTTATACTGCTTCTTGTAGCGGCCGACCTTCCGGATGAGGTCCTCGACGCACTCCCCGCGGCGGGCCACCATCAGGCAGCGCTGGGGCTTGTTGACCTTGAAGTACAAATCGTTTCCGCCATAAGCCATGACGATCACCAGGGCTACCTGCAGCAGATAGACCGCCAGCAGCAGCAGCGGCCGCTCATACACGAAATGGCCTCCGTGGATGACGGTGGTATTCATGATGCACAGCAGAAAATGCGTAACCAAATCCGTCAGCAGCAGCACCAGGGCCATGGAGAACACGATGGGCTTGCTCTTACGTTTGCCGATGTCGAAACCGCCATAAACCTTGGTCATCAGCACATAAACCACAATGAAGGCCACCGCAGTAACGCCCAAGGTGCGGCTGGGCCGCAGCAGGAAGAAATATTCCAAGCCAAACAGTCCAAAAAAACATACGCCGCACAGCAAAAATGCCAGCAGCTTCATTAAAAAAGTGACAGACGATTTAAATCTCTTTAGCATAACAAAAATCCTTTTCCGGTTATCCTTTGACAAGTCCGTTTATTATAGCAGGTTTGAACGAAAAAATCAACCTTTTCCCCGCTTTTCGGGAACACATCAGAATAAAACCCGGATGATGTGAGTATTCCCATATTCCGTGGATTTTAATTGGCTCGCACTTCCCATGTTTTCCTATTATACGCACTTTTTCCAGTCAATGGTGAAATAATTTTGAACAATCTATGAAATTCGGATTGAAAAAACATATATTTCCGCAAAAAAAGCGGACATCCAAAGATGTCCGCTTTGTGTTGGCGCTACCTATTTTTCCGGGCCGTCTCCAGCCAAG
>ERZ506791.745-NODE-745-length-12174-cov-4.761284_pt1 | contig 12174 bp, 10 predicted proteins | sample MGYA00513184_ERZ506791 | MGnify/ENA metagenome assembly ERZ506791
ATGAATTGATGGCACATTGGCCAATTTCATGATTTGGAAGACGAGTTACGTATTTTGCGTCAAAACCATAGTTTGCCAAAGAAACCGCAACATTGGCTTCTCCACCACCATAAGTTGCACCAAATGTATCGGCTTGTACAAAGCGATAATATCCTTCGGGTGCTAAACGCAACATAATCTCTCCAAAAGTGACTACTTTTTGTTTCATAATCAACGAACCTCCTTAAGTTTTTTTACGGCCTCCTTTGTCAAAGCTTCCACTTTGTCAAAATCACCGCTCTTAATTATATCACCTTTCACCATCCAACTACCACCAATGGCTAAGATACGGTCGTATTCTAAATAATCTTTCATGTTGTTCGCATTGATTCCACCAGTAGGAATGAATTTCATTTGAGTATATGGAGCTGCGATGGATTTGATCATTTTTAATCCACCAGCAGCTTCAGCAGGGAAGAATTTGACTACATCCAAACCTAATCGGTAACATTTTTGTACATCACTAGGCGTACATGTTCCAGGTGTTACTGGCACATTCTTTTCAATACAGTGTTTTACAACATCTTCATCAAAGCCTGGACTGATAATAAATTGAGCCCCAGCTTCTAATGCTTCATCCACTTGTTCAACTGTTAATACAGTTCCAGCACCTACTAACATTTCAGGAAATTCTTTACGCATGATTGAAATGCATTCTTTAGCAGCTGCTGTTCTAAATGTAACTTCAGCACAAGGTAAACCACCAGCACATAGTGCTTTGGCAAGTGGCTTAGCGTCTTTTGCGTCTTCTAATACAACGACGGGTAAAATCCCGATTTTTGAAATTTTTTCTAATACGTTATTCATTGTTTGACCCCTCTTATAAACATTCTTTCATGACTTCGTAAGTACCTTTTTCTTCAATTTCAGTTAAAGTTTGAACTACGGCATCTTCAAATCCAGCAATTTGAGTTAAGTCTTGACCCCAGAATGAAGTGTTTGTACATACGGCATGAACTAAATCTTTTACAGAATCATCTTTATGGTTGTAGTAGAATTCTAGAATGTCACGATCATCACTGATTGTGTATGTATTTCCAGCTAGACGTTTTGCCACTAAACCAGCATCAGTAAGTTCATATCCTCTATAGAATTGAATGTAGAACGCAAAACTTGTAGTAATGCATTTTGGAAGTTTATGGTATTCATCAATATATCCTAAGAAACTAGGCATAACACGTGCTTTCCATTTTGAAGTGGAATTTAATGAAATGCTCATTAATTCATGATCAACAAATGGGTTGTTGAAACGATCCGATACGGCTTTCGCAAAGTTTAATAAGTCGTTTTTATCTAAAGTAAGAGTTGGGATAACTTCATCATATAACATCTTGTTCATGAATCCTTTGATGACTTCATCGTGCATACAATCACGAACAATGTTTTGACCTGCTAAATAAGCACCTAGTACAAATCCAGTGTGAGCACCATTTAAGATACGTACTTTTCTCTTTTTGTATGGTGACATGTCAGGAGTTACGAATACTTTGTCGATAAGGCCTGCTTTTTTGAATGGTAATACATCATTTAATTTTTCATCCCCTTCAATGACCCATAAACCGAATACTTCACCAACATCTGTTAATGGATCTGCATAGTGATTTTCTTCTTCTAGACGAGCTACTTCTTGTGGATTGCGGATACGACCTGGGACAATACGGTCTACTAATGAACCGCAGAATGTGCATTCTTCATTTACATATTTTTTGAATCCATCTTCAAGATTCCATTGTTCAATATATTGGTTAACGCACTTTAATAATTCTTTACCATTGTTGTCAATCAACTCGCAAGCTAACATTAAGATGCCTGGCTTGTTGTTTTTGTAGCGGTGGTATAAAACTTGAGTTAATTTACCAGGAAAACTTGCGGCTGGTTTATCTTCAAATTGACATGAAGGGTCATAGTGAATTCCGGCTTCTGTTGTGTTTGAAACAATGATTTCAAGATCGTCGCTTGCGGCAACTTTCATCATTTCATTAAATCCTTCTTCTTGATAAGGGTTTAAACAACGACTTACACTTGAAATGATTCGTTTATCATCTACTTTTTCTCCGTTTACACTACCTCTTAAGTGTAATGTGTATAATCCGTCTTGTTCGTTGATCATTTCTGCAAGACCTGGTGCGATAGGTTGAACTAGACAACATTTACCGTTCCAATCTGCTTTTTCGTTTGCCAAATCAAACCAATAATCTACGAATGCTCTTAAGAAGTTTCCTTCACCAAATTGAAGGACTTTTTCTTTGGCATCCTTTAATAGATAACCATTATACCCTACGTTTTCTAGGGTTTTGTAACTTAATTTTTCCATGTTATTATTGTTCCTTTCCTGTTAAAGAGTAACACCCTGTTTAAATATAGCCATGTCATGGAAGCCGGCCTCTTCACTTTTTACTTTTTTACCACTCGCAACGCTCAATACATACTCAAATAAGTCATTGGATAAAGTATCTAAGCTAACGCCATCAACCAATTCACCACAGTTGAAGTCAATCCAGTTTTTCTTGTTTGAATACAATCTAGAATTACTTGAAATCTTAACTGTAGGTACTGGACTGGCAAATGGAGTGCCTCGACCAGTGGTAAATAATACGATGTGAGCTCCACTTGCCGCTAAAGCCGTTGCGGCAACTAAATCGTTGCCTGGAGCACTTAGTAAATTTAAACCTTTGTTCTTTACACATTGTCCATATTGTAAAACACCAACGACTTTAGCTTTACCAGACTTTTGTGTACAACCTAAAGACTTGTCTTCCAAAGTTGAAATTCCACCTTTTTTGTTTCCTGGAGAAGGGTTTTCATAAATTGTTTGATTATGCGATTTAAAGTATTCTTTAAAGTTATTGATTAAATCCACGGTTTCATTAAACAATTCCTCGTTTTCACAACGATCCATTAAAATGGTTTCAGCACCAAACATTTCTGGCACCTCTGTTAAGATTGTTGTTCCACCTTTTGAAATCAATAAATCGGAGAAACCACCAACAGTAGGATTAGCACTAATTCCTGATAGTCCATCCGAACCTCCACATTTCATACCAATAATCAACTCGCTCGCATCGATTTCTTCTCTTTTGTCTTGGCTTACAATATCAGCCAAATCAGCAATGATGTCTAGAGAATCTTGAATTTCATCTTCATGCTCTTGTGCAACCAAGAATTTTACACGTTCTGAATCATAATCACTTAAATAGTTCTTTAAAACATCAATGTTTGAGTTTTCACAACCTAAACCTAAGACTAAAACACCACCTGCATTTGGGTGTTGAATCAAATCGGCAAGAATTTGACGTGTGTTTTCTTGGTCATCGCCCATTTGGGAACATCCATATGGATGGGTAAATGTACAAATAGCTTCGACGTTACCCTTTACATATTTTTGGGCTTGTCTTTCGATAGACGTCGCAACATTGTTCATGCAGCCAACGGTAGGGATGATCCAAATTTCATTACGAACACCGACTTTACCATTTTTTCTGCGATAACCCATGAATGTTCGCTTTTCACTGGGTTCTAGTTCTTGCACATTACGATGATAAGAATAAGTTAATAAATCATTTAAGCCAGTTTTCATATTGTGTGTATGAATCCAGCTTCCTTGTTTAATGTCTTCCTTTGCGATACCAATAGGATATCCATATTTAATAATAGGTTGATCTTTTTTAATATCTTTCAACGCAAATTTATGTCCTTGGGCAATATCTTCAATAAGTGTAACCTCTTGTCCATCGACATTACATACAGTCCCTTTTTCTAAAGGACATAGTGCAACAGCTACCAAGTCATCAGAATGAATTTTTATATACTTTTGCACCATTTCTACCTCCTGTCCATAATTTAAATGTTTGATGTAAGTACTTACAAAGAATAACGCTGTTTTTTGAATAAATCAATAGGAAAGTATTAAAATTTTACAAATATATATGTTTCACTTCTATTTTTTGATAAAATATAGAAGAAGATGAATAAACCCCTTATTTATACGTGTGAAAACGATTCCAAAAAAGTGCTTGACTAATGAAACACATGTTACTACAATAAGAGACGTGATGTAAGTACTTACAATTCTCAACATAAAGAAATGGGGTTGAGGAGTGAAACAAATATGAATATTTATGACATTGCCAAATTATCAGGCGTATCCATTGCGACTGTATCGCGTGTAATCAATAACAGTCCTAAGGTTTCAGAAAAGACAAAAAAGAAAGTCTGGGACGTTATGAATGAGTATGATTACACACCCAACGTATTTGCCAGAGGCTTAGGTTTAAATTCGGTTAAAACGGTTGGACTAGTTTGCCCAGATGTATCCGATCGTTATATGGCGAGTGCGATTGCGTATTTAGAAAAGAATTTACGCAAGTATGGATATGATTCAATTTTGATGTGTAGTGGCTTTGATTATGAAGGAAAAGTGGAAGCCGTAAAAATATTATTGGATCGAAGAATCGATGCGATGATATTAGTTGGTTCACATTATGCAGGGGACTGCGGACAGAATGATATTCAATACCTTAAAGATGCTGCCCAAAAAGTTCCAGTGGTACTAATGAATGGTTACGTTCGCATACCAGGTGTATATTGTGTTTTAACAGATAATTATAAAGCGGTTTATGATACTGTATGTAATCTAATCGAAGTTGGAAGAAAGAAAATTGTGTTCTTGTATGATGCCAATTCGTACAGTACAACGAAAAAATTAGAGGGATATCAAGATGCACTGATTGATAATGGTTTAAAGGTGCAGGAAGAATACAAGGTGTTTATGCCAAATAATGTATTAAAGGCAAGAGATTTACTGGCAAAGAAAAAATTGGATTTTGATGCCGTGATTGCCAGTGATGATGCGATGGCTGTTGGTGCACTTAAATATGTGCATCAAATCAACAAGTCGATTCCTGAAGATGTCAATGTCGTTGGATTCAACAACTCAGAACTATGTGTTTGTTGCTATCCGGAAATGAGTTCTATTGATTCACAAGAAGAAGAATTAAGTGAAATTGCGGTTGATTCGCTTATTAAAGTTCTTGCAGGAAAATCAGTTCGACAAAAAATGGAGATTCCATGTAAATTTATTAAGCGGAAAACAACACAGTTCTAAATTATAGGAGGATTACTGTGAAGTTGATTAAGAAAGTACTTGGTGCATTTATGTGTCTAGTGTTTATGGTAAGTGCAACAGGTTGTTCTTCAGTTACAAATGGAAAGCGTATCGTTCGTGTTGCAACAATGCAGTCAGAAACGCATCCTGAGTATCTGGGATTATTAAAATTTAAAGAATATGTTGAACAAGAATTAGGGGATAAATATGAAGTACAAATTTTCCCTAACGAAATTTTAGGTGCTGCTCAAAAATCAATCGAGTTAACACAAACAGGAGCTATCGATTTTACAATTGTTGGTACAGCAAACCTAGAAACATTTGCGAGTGTGTATGAAATTTTTTCTATGCCATACTTATTTACTTCAGAAGATGCCTATCATGAAGTTATGAATGATACAGATTACATGAATAAGATCTTCTCAAGTACAGATGAACAAGGTTTTAGAGCTTTAACTTGGTATAATGCAGGAACGCGTAACTTCTATGCGAAAAAAGAAATTGATTCACCAGAAGATATGAAAGGATTAAAAATCCGTGTTCAACAAAGTCCTGCCAGCGTAGCAATGTGTCAAGCATTTGGTGCAGCAGCTAGCCCAATGAGCTTTGGTGAAGTGTATACTGCCATTCAACAAGGTGTAATTGATGGTGCTGAAAACAACGAATTAGCATTAACATCCAATAAGCATGGTGAAGTTGCGAAATATTTCTCTTATAATAAACACCAAATGATTCCAGACTTGTTGATTGGAAACTTGAGTTTCTTGAATGGTTTGTCTAAAGAAGAAAGAAAAGTATTCTACAAGACGGCTGAATTATCAAACAAAGAAGAATGTAAACAATGGGATGTTCAAGTTAAAGAGGCTAAGAAAATTGCTCAAGAACAAATGGGTGTTAAATTCATTGATGTCGATGTATTGGCATTCCAAAAGAAGGTAAAGGGTGTTCAAGAATCTATCTTGAAGGATAATGCGCAGGCAAAACCTATTTATGATTATATTCAAAAAGTAAACAAAAAATATGAAGGCAAGGATGGTGAATAATATGGAAAAATTAAGAAACGCAATCAACACTATTCTTGGATGGGCATGTGTATTCGTATTTGCCGTAATGGTAGTCGTAGGAACATACCAAATCGTAGTTCGTTACTTCTTTAATAATCCAAGTACAGTATCCGAAGAATTATTGACTTACAGTTTTACATGGATGGCCTTACTTTCAACAGCTTTAGTATTTGGCAAAAGAGATCACATGCGTATGGGGTTCTTAGCCGATAAAGTTACAGGACAGAAAAAGAAAGTATTGGAAATTGTTATTGAATTATTAATTATCGCATTCGCTCTTATTGTCATGGTATATGGTGGAATTTCTATCATGAAATTAACAATGACTCAAATCACAGCTTCATTAGGCGTAAGTATGGGATTGATTTATACAATCATTCCTTTATCAGGCATTCTAATTGTCGTTTATGGCATTATGAATATTATTGATTTGGCGAAAGGAAAGGGTGAATAAGCATGAGTTTATCAGTTTTATCAGGATTAATTATTTTAGTATTGTTAGTGATTATGCTTATTGCAGGTGTTCCCATTGCCGTTGCATTAGGAATTAGTAGTGTTTGTGCAATCTTACCAGTTATGGATCTAAATGTAGCTGTAGTTACGGGTGCACAAAGAATTTTCTCAGGAATCAGTGTATTTAGTTTGTTGGCCATTCCATTCTTTATTCTTGCTGGAAACATTATGAATAAAGGTGGTATCGCGATTCGTTTGATCAACTTAGCTAAAATTGTTACTGGAAGAACACCAGGTGGCTTAGCCCAGACAAATATTTTGGCAAATGCTTTATTTGGAGCTATTTCAGGTTCAGGTACAGCCGCAGCTAGTGCCATGGGATCTATCATTGGTCCAATTGAAAAAGACGAGGGGTATGATCCTAACTTCTCTGCTGCAGCAAATATTGCCACAGCTCCAACAGGATTATTGATCCCACCATCAAATGTAATGATCACATTCTCATTGGTATCTGGTGGTACAAGTGTTGCTGCCTTATTTATGGCTGGATATATTCCAGGTGCATTGTGGGCATTGGCTTGTATGCTTGTTGTATATATCTACGCAAAGAAAGCAGGATATAGAAGTCAGACTAAATTAACTGGAAAAGAAAAATTTAATGCGTTTATTCAAGCTTTACCATGTTTATTATTAATTATTATTGTTATTGGTGGTATCATTGCCGGGGTCTTTACAGCCACTGAAGGTAGTGTTGTTGCCGTTGTATATTCATTATTACTTTCTATTTATGGATACAAATCAATGAAATGGAAAGATTTACCAGAAATCTTTAGAGCTAGTGCAGAAATGACAGGTATCATTATTTTCTTGATTGGTGTTTCTAGTATCATGTCTTGGGTTATGGCCTTCACGAACATTCCTACCATGGTTTCAAATGGATTATTATCAATTTCAAGCAACAAATACGTCATTCTATTAATGATCAACATTATCTTGTTGGTAGTTGGTACATTCATGGATATGACGCCAGCCACATTGATCTTTACGCCAATCTTCTTACCAGTATGTACTGCATTAGGTATGAATACAATTCACTTTGGTATTATGTTGATTTTCAACTTGTGTATCGGTACAATTACTCCTCCAGTAGGAACAACACTGTTTGTTGGTGTTAAAGTTGGTGGCGTTAAGATTGAAACGGTATTTAAACACTTGTTACCATATTTCTTCGCTATTATTGTTGTATTGATGTTAGTTACATATATACCACAATTGAGTCTATGGTTACCTGGTTTAATGGGATATGTAAGTTAGAAGGAAGGAATTTTTAAATGAAACAATTTATGGATAAAGACTTCTTGTTGACCAATGAAGTCGCTAAGGAATTATTTTTTGATGCTGCAAATACGATGCCAATTGTAGATTATCATTGTCATATTGATCCAAAAGAAATTGCTGAGGATCGTAAATTTGAAAATATCACGCAAGTATGGCTTGGTGGTGACCACTATAAATGGCGTCAAATGCGTTCAAATGGTGTGGACGAATACTATATTACTGGAGATGCGCCAGATCGTGAAAAATTCCAGAAGTGGGCAGAAACACTTGAAAAAGCTATTGGAAATCCACTTTTCCACTGGTCTCATTTGGAACTTCAAAGATACTTTGGATACCATGGTGTTTTAAATAGTAAAACAGCCGAAGAAGTATGGAATTTGTGTAATGAAAAATTACAACAGGATGATATGAGTGTGCGTAACTTAATTAAAAACTCAAATGTTAAATTATTATGTACAACAGATGATCCAATTGATGATTTGCATTGGCATAAGGTGATTAAAGCCGATGAAACATTTGATGTAAAGGTACTTCCTGCTTGGCGTCCAGATAAAGCTATGCGTATCAATAAACCAGAATTTGCAGACTACATGAGCCAATTAGCTGCTGTTTCTGAAATTGAAATTCACACTTTTGAAGATATGAAAAAAGCCATCATCAAACGTATGGAATACTTTAATGAAATGGGATGTCTAGTGAGTGATCACGGATTGGATTATGTTATGTATGCCCCAGCAAGTGATGAAGAAATTGAAAAAATCTTTGAAAAAGGATTGAATCATGAAGCTATTACCGCGTTAGAGTGTGATCAATATAAGACGGCATTCTTACTATTTATCGCAAAAGAATACAAACGCTTAGGTTGGGTAATGCAGTTGCACTATGGATGTAAACGTGACAACAACACGACCATGTACAATAAGTTAGGACCAGATACGGGTTATGATTGTATTTCAAACTTTGCTCCTGCAGACCAACTTACAAATATGTTGGATGCGATCAATGAAAATGGTGGATTGCCAAAAACAATTTTGTACAGTTTAAATCCTAGGGATGATGAATTGATCGGTACAGTACTTGGATGTTTCCAAAATAGTGATGCGATTGGAAAGATTCAACAAGGATCAGCATGGTGGTTTAACGACAATAAAACAGGTATGGAAAAACAAATGACGTCTTTGGCAAACCTAGGATTATTAGGTAATTTCTTAGGTATGTTGACAGATTCAAGAAGCTTCTTGTCGTATTCAAGACATGAATATTTCCGTCGTATCATGTGTAACTTAATTGGTACATGGGTAGAAAATGGAGAGTATCCTTATGATAAAGAAAACTTAACTGAAATCGTTAAGGGTATCTCTTACAACAATGCCGTTCGTTATTTTGGATTTGACTTATAATACATTAGAAAATTAATAAATTGGTATCTATAAGGAGGACAACAACGTGTTAGATGTGATACTCACTTGTGGGTACCTTTTTATTGCTCAATTGATATTTTGATCATCTGCACAGCAAAAATGAAACTTAGCGAAACTTAATTTATAATGCAATCTAAGAACACTCGTGACTTTAATCATGAGATGAATTAGATGCGTATAGGTTAGATAAATAAATTTAAAATAATGCTTATTTTTAGTGTCATAATTTTAAAAAGTGACACTTTTCTTGTTGAAAATAAATTAAAATGAGTCAAGTCTGACTCAAAATGGTGTAAAAAAGCATAAATAGGTGTCAAAATCAGAAAATATGAATCAAAACATATTAAAAAAGCAGTAAAATGAGTCAAAATCTGAAAATATGACACTTTTTCATGGTAAAATAGGATAAATAAAGTCAGGAGGTAGAAAAAATGACACCTTTTAGTGCAGATTTATATCCAGTGAATTATAAAATGGATAAAGACTTATTAAGATTATTGTCTCAGGCAAATTCAAAATATACAGAATATAAGGTTAAATTACAGACTTTGGACTTTGATTCAAAATACTTTTTAGATTCTATTTTGTTGAGTGAGAGTTTAAAATCAACTCAAATTGAAGGAACGCAGATTTCTCAAGATGAAATGTATTATTTAAAGTATATGGAAGAAACGGATGATAATAAAGAAATTCAAAATTTAAAGAAAACTGTAGAATATGCATATGAAAAAATTAATAATGGAAAAGATATTGATTTTGAATTGGTGAATACTATGCATAGCCTTTTGTTGGATAGTGTTCGTGGTTCTAAAAAGAAGCCAGGTCATATTCGTACAACTCAGAATTGGATTGGCCCTAAAGGTGCGGGTATTGAGAATGCGATATTTATTCCTCCGGCACCAGAAAATGTAGCAGGTTTATTAGAAAATTTGTATGAATATATGAATGATGAGTTTGCTGATCCATATTTAATTAATGTGGCATTATCTCATGCACAATTTGAAACAATTCATGCATATTCAGATGGAAATGGACGACTTGGAAGAGCTTTGATTCCTATTCAAATGGCAAGGTTTGAACAAGATAAACCAATATTATATATGTCTGAAATATTAGAATTGTATAAGCCTGCATATCAATTTAATCTAATGGAAAGTCGTAAAGGAAATTATTTGGGATACATCAAATTTTTCCTTCAATGTGTAGTGGATCAGTGCAATAGTTTTATTTATAAGATAAATGAAATTGATAGAATCTATAAGGAAGATATGGCAAAAATGGAAACGATCCATAGTGCAACATTATACAAGATTATGCCAATTATTCTTTCCCAAGTTGTATTTACTAAAAAAGAATTAGAAGATATGACAGGATTGTCTAAGTCTACGATTCATCGTACGATTCAGAAAATGGAAGAATTAAATGTAGTTGCGTATGATGGCTTGGCAAGGAAAAAGAGTTATCGTTATACACGTGTATATAATGTGTTTGTAGGCAAGAACAATTACTAAAGAAAACGTTGCTGAATGCAGCGTTTTTTGTTTCTCCATAGAAAAAGAGATAGACCTAAATCGGTCAATCTCTTGTCCTCTATTTTGTGATCACATAGGAATGGTGGATAAAAAATAGTTTTACACGCAGAAGTTGACATTTGCTTAATGATTGAATGATTACTTTAATCTGTAATAACAGGTTCCTTTACCTTTGTGCTGCATATCTTATGCGCATAAAAAGGGCAGGATGGTAAGGACCATCCTGCAAATGCTTAGATTTCTTTTCCAGTTAATAAATGATACGCTTCTTTGTATTTCGCAATGGTTTTATCAATAATCTCTTGCGGTAAATTGTAGTCGCTATCAGGATTGGCTTTTAACCAGTCACGGACAAATTGTTTGTCAAAAGACGGTTGGCTTTGTCCAGGTTTATAGCCATCTAATGGCCAGAAGCGTGAACTATCCGGAGTCAACATTTCATCGGCTAAGACAACGTTTCCGTTTTCATCGAGACCAAACTCAAACTTGGTATCCGCAATGATAATTCCACGACTTAGGGCATAATCCGCACAAGCTTTATAAAGTGCAAGCGTTGCCTCTTTGATCTTCGTTGCATATTCTTGCCCATGACCAGGGAATTGTTTCTCTAAGACATCAATACTCTTTTCAAAGCTGATGTTCTCATCGTGGTCCCCGATTTCGGCCTTGGTACTTGGGGTGTAGATTGGTTCAGGTAATTTATCGCATTCCTGTAAACCTTGGGGTAATTGAATTCCACAAACGGTTCCATCTTTTTGATAACTTGCCCATCCACTTCCGGTAATATAGCCACGTACAATGCATTCGATTGGAAGCATTTCGAGTTTCTTACACATCATAGATTTTCCATCATATTTCTCCTGCTGGAAGAACTCCGGCATATCCTGCACATCCACGCTCAGCATGTGGTTGGGCAGCAGATCGCGGGTGTAATCGAACCAGAACTTGCTCATCTGGGTGAGCACGGTGCCCTTTTTGGTGACCTTGTTTTTCAGGATGACATCAAACGCGGAAATGCGGTCGGTAGCAACCATGATGAGGCTGTCACCGTTATCATAGATCTCACGAACCTTGCCTTCTTTAATGGGCTTGAACTCAGTCATAATCAAACACTCCATTTTCCAATGCCGAAAAAGCGGCGGTGTATCTTACCTGATTATTGTACCATGTCTGCGGACAGTTTGAAAGAAACAGAATGAAAGGAAAATCAGGCCGTTTTTGCA